>OGIE01003954.1_pt1 | contig 14865 bp, 13 predicted proteins | sample 1571581 | NCBI WGS metagenome assembly OGIE01 (sample SAMEA2582021, study PRJEB24529) | metagenome | biome: Human gut stool | place: China | collected 2011
GGAATAGAGATACCGAATTCCTTTTCGAATTCCATGATAAGTTCTACAGTGTCAAGAGAATCAGCTCCCAGGTCGTTAGTGAAGCTAGCTTCGTTAGTAACTTCTGATTCTTCTACGCCTAATTTATCGACGATAATCGCTTTCACTCTTGATGCAATTTCAGACATAACTTTAAGTTTTTAATTAATAATTAGTTTTTTTCTTTAAATTTGCGGGGCAAAGGAATAAATATTTATCGTCACTCGCAAATATTTGGGGAATTAAATGCAATGTTTTGCACATTTTTCACGGTTTTGTGCACTAAAAGTAGGTTTTATGAGGAAAAATATCGCAGTTTTAGCATCGGGAAGTGGAACGAATGCAGAGAATATCATTCGTTTTTTCCAGGAAAAAAGTTCGGCCTGTGTGGCTTTGGTTTTGACTAATCGACAGAATGCGTTCGTTTTAGAGCGTGCTCGCGGGCTGGGAGTGCCTTGTCTTTATTTTCCCAAAAGTGATTGGGAGAGCGGAGAGACCATTTTATCGGTACTGCGAGAACATAAGATTGACTTTGTGGTGCTGGCTGGATTTTTGGCGCGTGTGCCTGATCATATTTTGCATGCTTATTCCAATAAAATGATAAATATACATCCTTCGCTGTTGCCTAAGTTCGGTGGAAAAGGGATGTATGGCGATCGTGTACACGAAGCGGTTATTGCTGCAGGCGAGAAAGAGAGTGGTATTACTATACATTATACTAATGAGCATTATGATGAAGGAGCCATTATCTGCCAGGTGAAATGTCCCGTGTTGCCGGAAGATACTCCGGAAGCACTGGCGCAACGTATTCATGTGCTGGAATACGAGACTTACCCGAAGGTGATAGAAAAACTTATTGAATCCCCAATTTAGGGATTTATATCTGCGCTGTATACGGACCTTGTTAGGACCGTGTCTACTCCGTAGCAGCTACGGAGTTACTACGGAGATGGTGGAGAATGCTGTCTTCTCTCTCCGTAACGGATAGTTTCCTCTCAATTGTTCGAAGTGCTCAGGGTGCATTTTCAATGCCTCACTATCTTTTCGCGGGTCGTACATCTGCAGGTATGCCTCTGTTGAGGTGGCTGCAGTGATGATTGAATTCTCTGGTTCGGGAGGGGTGATGCAATATTCGGCTTGTATGCCGAAGTGGTCGCAAAGGGAATCCAGGGACATGCGCGTGGCATTGGCTTTTCCGTCCGCCGAGTAGCCGGCGATGTGTGGCGTGCCGATGAACACCTTATTTAATAAGGTAAGATTAATGTCCGGCTCATTCTCCCATACATCAATAACGGCATCGGATATCTGCTTGGTCTTTAGGGCTTCTAATAAAGCATTTGTTTCTATTACTTCGCCACGGGAAGTGTTAACGATGACGGGGCAGCGTTTCAGTGAATGGAAGAATGCACCATCAGCCAGATGGAAAGTCTTGTATTTCCCTTCTTTGTATAAAGGTACGTGGAAAGTGAGTACATCGCACTCTTCGGCAAGGAGTTGTAAGGGGTTGAAATTTGTGTTGCCTTCTTCATCCTCCCGTGGCAGATCGTTCAGCAGCACCCGCATACCCAGTTCGCGTGCTACTTCTGCCACCTTACTGCCCACATTTCCTACACCTACGATGCCGATTGTCATTTCTGATAATTTCTTTCCTTTCAGAAGTTCCAGTAACAAAAGGGTGGATTGCAGATACTGGGCTACGGAAGCAGAGTTACATCCCGGAGCATTCTTCCAAACGATGCCTGCCTGGCGGCAATATTCCGTATCTATATGGTCGAAACCAATTGTTGCTGTAGCAATGAAACGTACCCGGCTTCCTTCCAGTAATTCCCGATTGCAATGGGTGCGTGTGCGAATTATCAGTGCGTCCGCATCTTTCACTATGGCGGGAGTGAAATCTTTTCCGGTAACGTACACGACTTCATCAGCTATCTTCTCGATGGCTTCTTTTATGAAAGGTATTTTATTGTCAACGATGACTTTCATTTTTGTTTTTCTTTCTATGATTGTTGCAGGCAAAGTTAGTCATAAAAGCGGTAAACTGTTTGGTTGTGTGCTAAATAATACATAACTTTGTCAACTTGTACAAATGTTACGGTTTGTAGAATAAAGAAAAAACAGTTATAAGGAATGAAGTGTATCCATATCATTACGCCTGTAAAGGACTCTATAGAGTTAACTTTACAGACGGTCGATGCTATTATGGCATCTGACTTTAGAATTCCCTTTACTTATACTATCTATAATGATTTTAGTACGGAGGAGAATACAGCCAGGTTGCGGGAAGCTTCCCTGAAACTGGGCTTTGAATTAGTGAATCTTTCAGATGTCACGAATCACCCTTCGCCTAATTATCTGCAGATTCTGCAAATGTCGCAAGAACGTGCCATTGCGGAAGAGGCTGGGTTGCTTATAGTGGAATCTGATGTTGTAGTGAAAAAAGATACTTTACAATCTTTGTTTGATGGCGCTTTAGAAAGAAAAGATTGTGGTATTGCTGCTGCTGTCACAGTAGATGAAAAAGGTGATATAAACTATCCTTATTTATTTGCAAAAGGACGTGAGAACCAGGTGTTTCCTGAGAAGAAACATTGTAGTTTCTGTTGCTCTCTCCTGACGTTGGATCTTCTTCGCTCTTTTGATTTTCATCAGTTGGATCTGGAAAAGAATTGGTATGATGTGACAATCTCCCATCAGTCATTGAAAGAGGGATTTCAAAATTATTTGTTTACCACACTTCCGGTGTGGCATCGTCCGCATGGCAGTCGCCCATGGAAACAATTGAAGTATAAGAATCCGTTGAAGTATTATTGGTTGAAATATACAAAGGGACTGGATAAAATTTGAATATGCTATGGAATATCAATTAGTTTCTGTTATTATACCTATTTATAACATGGCAAAGTATCTGTGTGAGACTTTGGACTCGGTGCTTGCTTCAGATTATCCTAATTTTGAAGTGATACTGATGGACGACGGCTCAACAGATAATTCTTTGGATATTGCCAAGGAGTATGCGGAAAAAGATCAGCGGATATTCGTATATACTCAGCCGAATGGTGGTCCATGTGTTGCCCGTAATCATGCCATATCATTGTCTCATGGCGTATACATACTGCCTGTAGATGCAGATAACCGAATCAGCTCAACATTCATAAGCCATGCTGTGGCAGAGTTGGAACGAGATCCGGAAGTAAAAGTAGTCTGTCCGCGAGCTGAGTTTATCGGCGATCGTAGCGGCGAATGGAAGTTGCCGCCCTTTTCCTTGAGACTGCTGGCTCGTAAAAACATGATAGATACCTGTGCGCTTTACAGAAAAACAGAGTGGGAAAGAGTGGGTGGATACTGCGAAGAAATCATAGCGCGCGAAGACTGGGAATTCTGGATATCTGTGTTGAAAGATGGCGGAAAAGTGGTGCGTTTACCCCAGATAGAATTGTATTATCGTGTGCGTGCCGGGTCAAAAAGAATCATAGACCGCTCGTTAAAACCACATGTCACCAAGGTGCTTAATAAGCTTCATGCGGAGTTCTTTGAACGGGAGTTGGGAGGAGTGCTGCGTTCTGTACGTTCCTGGTCCAGGGTTGTCAACTGTATTGAGCGCTTTTTCAAGCCTCGACATGTTGTTGTTTCTCCTGATTATGCAAGCATGAGTGATTTTATAAAAGTGCTTCCGGTTATCTTTGAGCATCGGGGTACTGTCATTTATAAAGGGAGAAATGAATTAAGAGAGTTTGATATAGCAGGGCAAAAGGTGGTTGTTAAATCTTTCCAGATACCTCATTTGCTGAACCGGATTATCTACAACTTTTTTCGGGAGTCTAAAGCGCGGCGTTCATTTCGCTATGCGGCCATGTTGCGTCAGTTTAATATAGGCTCACCTGCACCCATTGGCTTTTGTTCTGTTTCCAGTTGGTTTTTGTTTGGTAAGAGTTATTTTGTTTCTTTAAAATCAGAATGTCCTTATACTTACAGAGATCTTTGGCAGGGAAATTTCTCGAACCAAGAAGAAATCCTTCGTGCTATAGCCCGTGCTACTGCAGCTCTGCACGAGCATGGGATTTTGCATAAAGATTACTCGGCAGGGAATATTTTATTTGCAGAAAAGCCTGAGGGAGTTTCTGTGGAAATCATAGATTTGAACCGGATGCGCTTTGGTAAAGTGTCTATGGAAGAAGGGTGTAAGAATTTTGAGAGACTGCCTGGCACGGATGAAATGTTTGCCATATTGGCCGATGAATATGCCAAATGTCGCGGCTTTGAAGCGGATAAATGCTTGCAGTTGATAGAAAAGGCTCACAAGTCTTCTTTGAACTTTTCATCTAGGGTTTCCTGAGTAGATAACCATAGATTGTATCTTTACCTTCGGGGGTGAGTGTATTGAATTGTTTCTTGTAAGTTAATTTGTGAAATCCATAATTTGCATGGAACTCTTCCATGAGATTTTCGTTAAATGGCATGTTTAGGCATTTAGCCAGATTGCTGATTTTTTGTAAGGGGACACTGTTTATCATCTCTGTAACTGCTGGAATATTCTCATAGGCTATTGCAAAGAGGTAGTCGATGAACAAATAGGTGACGATTCGCTTGTGACTTCTCCAGTAATTATAGAACATATCCAGCATGAAGGCAGGTAGGATGTTGCCTTTACCGCAAGCCATGAAAAAACCTGTCCATCTGCCATTTGCCACATTTGAATTCTTTGCTATGTGGTGACAGCTATAGAAATCTGTATCAGTGGCAATTATAGAGTCTATATTCCTAGTGAAAAGTATGGTACTGTCAGCCCATATTCCTCCATGCTGTTTGAGTAAGCACATTCTTAACAAATCACTGAAGTGAGTGAGGGTTATTTCATGTTTTTTTACTTTTTGTAGGATATAGTCCGGCATTTCAGCATATTCCTGATGATTTTCCTCTGTAATTAATATGACAGGATGTTCTCCTGCATGTCGCTGTACGGAGGCATAGCAGACTTTAATAATGTCCGGCATATTTTCTTCTCCCTGCCACCAGCATATCCAGATGGGGCATGTGCTGCCAATCGGGCTTTTTGCAGTATTTGCTTTTTTATATTTCTTCAAAATATCTTTTGCACCGGCTTTTTGCAGTATTACTGTTTTGAAGTATAGATGTTTGCTGTTATGCAGAATCTTTTTCTCCACTGACTTGAAGAAAGATTTAATAGGACTGGGTGAGTTATTCGGATTTGTAGGATTCATACTTCTGTATTATAAGTTGCTGGTGCAAAGATATAAGTTTGGGGAGAATGTTACCTACTTTTCTAAGAAATCTGTATCTTTTTACTTGCCGGAATACGCAGTTTCTATTTGCTTAATTAGTTCATTCTCTTTGGAGCTGAATTTGCGGGCGAATAGTTTGTCTGAAGCGATTAGTTCATTATAGTCCTGAAATTTCCATGTATAGGGATTTCCTCTATTCCAGTCAGCCAGTCGCATGTTTCCTGCATCATCCTCATTAGCTTTATATATGTTTTCTTTGAAAGGAGAATTCCATAATATAGTTTGAACAAAGATTTCATCGGGACACAATGTATACCTGAAGCGACGAAGGACAAAAGGCTTCTTTTCTATCAGATACTGGCAGAAGCCTTGAGTGATACTACACCAATTGGGCCCTTTTTTGAATTCAACCTCTTGTTTTCTTCGGAACCGAATGAATTTCTGTATGATAAGTGCAATGTTGTGGCATGGTGCAGTTACAATATGCCATTGGCTATTGCTGCGCTTAAGACTTTTCGTGAAAAAGTAGTATCGTGAAATTTTACGCTCCAAATCCTTTTGATGCCTGTCTCCCAACCAATAGCTGACGAACTCCTTACCGGAATTGGCTTGAAAAAAAGAGTGTATATAATCTTGTGTTTGTATGGGCAGGTCTACACCCGACAGCAGATGATAGTAATCATATGTGCTTTGCTTGACGGCAGTTTCAAGTAACAGGTATTCCGTTTCTACTTGGCTGATATCTCCCCAGTAGACCTTATTGCGGTCAGGTAATACAAATAATCGGGCTTTTTGTGTCCGTAAGAGATATGCTTTCTTGTATAGCTCCGCTGAACGACGATCGATATGTAGATAAATATCATTCCGCACATCGTCGAGCAAGGATAAAAGAGCTTTTAACACCGGATATTCGTTATGGGCGATAATCAGATATGCATGCTTCATTACACTATTTATTGAAGTGACATTTGAAGAAATCGGGTATAGTATTGTCTGTTTTGATAAAACCATCGCGTCGCAACTGCTCGTAAGAGTTTGCTCCAATGATTTTGTCATATTCCATTTCCAGTTGTTGGCTCTTGTATAATTGATAAAAATACCTCCAGTGCATGCCGATATGTCTATGGGGGTTCTGCTCCAGTTGTTTACCGCCATTAATCATTTTTTCAAGGAATCGTTCCTTGCCACGGATGGAATAGTGATAAATACAAATATTACTTTTCCTGAGACGCTTAGGAAACATGAGTACCTTGTGATTTCCTGTGGAAATCTGGAGGTATGAGCTAGTGCGATGAAGTACTTTCCCTCTTTGCGGTATGTAAAGAGAGTAACGTGAAAGGTTATAAAAATTGTATTTCAGTGGGTTGATGATTGGAACGATTGCCTGATTCCATTGCCAAAAATGTTGACCAGCTTCCGGATACATATATCTCATAGAGCATTTCAGTACATTGGCTTTGGTGGTAGTTAACTCTGTTTTCAGATTACCCGTAGGTGAATACCATAGCTCGTCGGCATCAGCATTGATAACCCAGTCTGCATGAAGCTGTTTTTTGGCAATCTTTATCATGCGGTCCACCCATACTTTTTGGTTGTAGTTGGTTGCCTTTTCTATGATAGCCTCTTTAATCCAACCTTTCTCCTGGTATTTTCGGATGATTTCAATAGTGTTGTCTGTGGAGTTATTATCGGTGATGATGAATCCATCTACCCCCATAGCTTTATGGAAACAAAGATTCTCCTCCAGTATATCTTCTTCATTTTTGACCAATAATGTCATAATGAGCTTTGGATTGGAGGTACGTCTGAAGGTCTGCGGGACTTCTTCGAGAACATTGACTATTTTGTTTAAAAGAGGCATTAGCATTAACTTTAAATCATTGTTTAGGTTGCTATTTTACAAAGATATACTATATTTCTATACATTGATTTATTCTTGGTGAATAAATCAATAAAAACTCTTAGGGTATTCTAGTTCAGTTATTTAACTTTTATTGTTTTCTTCTTGTTTATTACTTTATATAAAATCTTGCGAAAGAAATAGTGAATGGCATTTTTGCGGGTGATAACATGCCATCCATGCTGTTTGGCAAACTGAATGTATTGATCGCGGAAAGGGCTGTCGCAGTTGTACATCCATGGTTTGCGTTTTCCGGTAAAATGTATGATAGCAGGAGATTTCAAGGCATTATCCCAATCGTTTTTCCTTTCAGGCTGTACTTCAGGACATGCGTACAGGAAGAAGTCCATCAGATTCCAACGAATGGAAATAAATTGTTTTTCTTTATGAAGTAATGCGTTCAGTACATCCTGGTCGTGCAATTTTATGTTGTCATAATTGGATACGATATAACTTTTACATGCCTTTACAAGTTCCTTTTCTCTCCATTTCTGTAGATTTATAAGCATTACTCCCGAGTTGAAGTAAGAATATTCGGCAGGATACTTTAGTACAATAGGAGATTCGGTATCAAATGGGGATCTTTCTTCAACAGCAGCTACGGCAATATCGTCGATATTTTTCTCCCACAATTCTTTAATGGAATCAACTACCATTAGGTCACAATCCAAGTATAGAATCTTGTTGATATGACTAGGGATGAGCTCCGACATGAAAAGTCTTAGGTAGGCAGCAAGAGACAAATGATCCTGTTTCCTTATGGGGAAGTCTTTAATGAGCGAATAGTCTACGTCATAAAAATAAACTTCAGCTTGATGTTCCTCGCAAAACACTTTAAGTTTTTCTTTTCCGGTTTTATCAACTTTGCTGCAAATGATGTGTATGCGAAATTTCTCATGTGGAGTATGCACAAAGAGGCTTGCTAACATTACACCGCAATATTCAATGTAGTTTTCATCTATGCTACAAACAATATCTATCATAGTTCTTTAGGTTATTATAAAAAATGCAAGTTTGCAAAGGTACATATTATAGAAGAAAAAAATGTAGTTTATGGACATATTTTCTCATTAGATAAGAATTTTCTTCTTTATTACGATTGGCGACGCTGGCGTTTTAAATATTTATGGCGATAATAAACAATGAATGCTATCGGAAAATACTTATATAAGAAAGAGTAGCGGCCTTCTCTTTTGGCATGTACAAGAGGGGTCAGTCCGGCTTTTTTCATCTGTTTTACCATTTTCCATTGAGCCCTGCTTTTGATGGCAAAACTATTATTCAGGTTCTCCATCAGTCTTAACGATATATGTTCACTCAGGGCAAACGAGATATCCTCTTCTTTCACGTGTTCCTTTATGAAGCGATTGAGGCTATCCATAGCTTTTATCTTATCGAAGAGCCCATATTCTTTATAATTCTGCATGAATGAAGTTTCATTCTGCACATAATTATAGCACGTCAACGGGAGATGCATGATTTTCTCAGCAAAGTAAAATACGCGGGGAATGAATTCTTCATCTTCGTGCCGTATATTGATGAAAGTGAATTCCATTTTCAGCATATATTCTCTGCGATAGGCAAGCATCCAGACTGCGGCAGGCATATACCCTGTCTTTATGAATGATTTACCGGAAACAATATCTTGCGGACAAAACTTGCGTGCGTCATAATCAAACCCTTTCAATAGTTTATCCTGGCTTCCCCAATGGTTATAGTCGAACAGAAGAATATCTAAATGGTTCTCCTGAACTGCTTCATAGATTTGTGCTAACGAGTTTGTGCAGAAATAGTCGTCGGCATCGGCAAATAAGATAACTTCTCCTCGCGCAATACTCATACCGAGATTTCTAGCAGCACTTACTCCCTGATTGGGGGTCGTGATACTTTTTATGGTGGGATGTTCCTTAGATAGCCCTTGTATAATATCGGCTGTCTGGTCTGTAGAGCCATCATTAATTGTGATAATTTCGTATTCGTCAGGTGCGATGTTTTGTTGCAATGCTGATAGAATACATTTTCTGATGTGCTTTTCCGCATTATATGCAGGAATAATAATAGAAATTTTCATGGCTTTCCGTATTATTTGTTTGAAAATGGGCGATATAAAATGCTATTATATATATCTTCAGCAGGGGTGTGATGAGAAGAAAAGATAGCATTAAGCTTCAGCAACCAACAGACCAGTTTACGTGCTCTTTTCTGGAATTTTTTTGTGTGATTCATAGTTGGTATGATGGCTTTGAACTCCGATTTGTTATATTCCAGTATATCAATGTATGTGGAATAAAGTTGATGCGAAAGGTTTTCCTTAAGCCACTTTAACCGTTCTGTCTGTACATCTATGTAGTTGGAGCTAATGCCTGTTCCGTCACATTCGGCAATAGTTGACGGTATGTGACGGTAGCTGCATCCTTCCATGATGATGGACTGGAAGCTATGTCCCCAATCTGCAATTATCTTATATCGGGTGTCATATAATTTATCGGCAAAAAGAGAATGGTGGATGAAGCATGCCTGATGTGCTAATGCATTGTAGAAAAAGAAAATTAAGTCGGGGTAATCAGGTCCTGTTTCTTTCCTTTGCTCTTGGTTGTTTATTAAGACCATATCTCCATAGATATATTTTGTTCCGTCAAAAGAAATCTTTTTAAGGATATCTCCTTGCAGACAGTCTCCCGAATTTAGGAAATAGAGATATTCTCCTTTGGCTTGCCTGATTCCCTTGTTCATTCCGTCATAGATACCGTTATCTTTCTCAGAAACCCAATAAGTCAGTCGAGTGTTTCTTTGCGAATACTTTTCTATGGTTTCTTTGCTTCCATCGTTAGAATCGGCATCTATGATGATATGTTCATAGCTGGTGTATGATTGCGTTTCGATGCTGCGCAATGTTTTCTTAAGTCCTTCGTTGTTGTTGAAGTTGACTGTAATAATGCTAAGAATCGGGGTTTTCATTTGGCAAACGTTTTGGGGATTAGAGTTTCATTTAAGACCTTTTGATATACCTTCTTTGTTTCCTGAGTTGTTTTTTCCCAAGAGTATAATTGTAACCGTTTCATTCCTGTTGCTACTAAACAGGAACGTTTTTCATTGCTATAAATAACTTCTGTCAGCGTCTGTACCATCGATTCCACAGAGTAAGGATCGAAATAAGCACCGGCATCACCCGCTATTTCGGGAAAGCAACTGGTATTGCTTAAGGCTACAGGACAATGGCAGGCATAAGCTTCCAGAATCGGGATGCCGAACCCTTCATAAAGTGATGGAAATACAAAGAGGAGTGCCCTACTGTATAGTTCGCTCAGATTCCTGTCGTCTATTGAAACTTGTATAATCCTGTCTGCAATATTCAGTTTATCTATCAAAGTCTTCTCTTCCCAATTGAGCGGATGCCCCGTACAAAGCAGATACAAGTCCTGGTCTGTTTTGTGGATAATAGCAAAAGCTTCCAGTAGGCGTTGGAAGTTCTTATAAAGAGTTCGGTCTCCCACAAACAGAATATAACGATCGGGAAGTGATAATTGGTCTTTCCCATGATGGGGCTGCATACTTGTCCCATGGTAGATGACGTCTATTTTCCGGGGATCGATATTTAATATATTGATGATGTCCTTTTTGGTATTTTCACTGATTGCAATAATCCGGTCAGCTTTAGTTATTACCTCCTTCTTTTGTGCCGCAACCTCCTTGGCATCATGAAAATACTCGGGAAACAGTTCATGAATCATGTCATGTACTGTTATCACATAGGGATTATGGCCGATACACTCAAGAAAAGACGGGTCATAGTAAGTGGGGTGGAAAAGGTAAGGAGACGGTTTCCGGAGCAATCTTCTTGTCAGCTTTTGATTTTCGAGCAGAAGTCTCTGTTTGTAATGTTTGAAAAAGAAATGTGGGACATAAATGCGGTGTTCGGCAAGTTTGGTCTGCACTAAATAGTGGTTCTCTGTAAAACGGACAGAAATATCATACTCCATATCCAGTTTGGATATGATTTCGCAGAAATAACGTGAAATTCCGCCATATTTCTGCAGATCGAATATTTGAGAATCGTAAATGATGTACGGCTGTTTTTCCACCTGATTTTTATATTTTTGTTTTTATAGCTTCTTGCAATAAAGAGCGAAATTCATTTTCAAATCTTTCCAGATTCCATGTGTGTTTTGAATATGATATATTTTCTTTTATCAGCTTATGAAATTTTTCCCGGGGCAACGTCGTTGCCCATTCCATAGCTTCACTTATCGCCTCAACGGATAATTCCGGCAATAGATAACCATAATGTTCTATTTGCTCTACTGCTCCCCATCTGGAGGCTATAGGAACGACCCCCATTTGCATCAAAGCAATAACAGAGCCGGGACATCCTTCACTGCCCGAAGGAAATATATTGAAGGAACAAAGATAAGCTAAATGCATGAATTCTTCGGATGCGGTGCTAAGATAACCATGAAACGTAATATTCCGGCATCCTGCTACGCGATTCTGGTAGTAATCCATGAATTCATCATCAATAGTGCCAACCACATGCAGGTTGTACTGTGGGTGAACAATAAAGTATTCCAAAACCAAATCTAATCCTTTCAGTAAACTACCACTGGAACCGAACCACAGGAAATCTTTTATGGAAACACTCTGAAGCTTATGTTTCAGGTCGCACTCCTGAAAAAAATTGCTGGATTGATTGATTATCTTTATTTTATTTTGTAATTCCGGGGGATATGTCCGGATAGTAAACGAACTACCTATTTGGAAAATAACATCTGCCATTTCACAACTATCATGTGCAATTACTAAGCGGGCATACGGCAGTTGTGTTCCATGTTCCTTATTGAATAAATCAGTTCTGTTAATTACCATTGCGCGTTGATGTTTCCAATAAGACCCTGTTGCGTAGTATATCTTTAGAGCTTGGGGATTCCTTTTGCTCATGGTTAGGAAGTTGGGCTCCAAACCAAAGATAATATCATATTGCCGATTGTCACATTCTTGGGGTTCGCTGCAACATGCCACCTTTACGTTGTAACCTAAAGAGTGGAACGTTTTTCCAATGATTAATGCCTCTCTCCTGTTTTGGTGAGATTGCATAAAGTTTTTATTTTTCCTGTTATAATATACATCGGAAATATATGAAACGTAGACCCATTTCCTATTGAATAGGGAATAGAGAATATGACGGTTTTTATTTTTCTTGAATATTCTAAGTTTCATATATAAGCTAGTTTTTATAAATGTTGTCTAATGAATAAAAATAGAGATATTGTTACCAATAGCATCCCTCTTCTACCTGCCGGGCCTTTTGGGGAGTTTCGGTCTCAGAGGGTTTAACCCAATATTCATTCATTAATTTCGAATAATTATAAGTTGCATTATAGTTACTGTTTTCCCATCTGGCGCCTCTTATCCCGAACAGTAATTGTAAACTGCCACCTATGTGTACAGCCTTTTTCCCGGAACGTTTGACGTGTGCTGCTAATGGCATCCCATACGCTCCACACCCCAATAAACAGACATCATAATCCCTTTTGTCAATTTCGCTTTTCATGAATTCGAGAGCGTCAAACCATGTCTCGAATCTACTGTCGCTTTGATTGCCAATAGTTTGAATAGCCTTGATTGTTTGTAAGTCGAAAGTTGGCAGAACTCTTGGGTCTTTGTGGATAAGCTCTTTTCGGAGATACTGCTTTTGTATGGTTTCAGCAAAAGGATGTACTACCAAAACCTTTTTACCTTCTAAGGCAGTCGTCCATGGCACATCGCTCCAAAAGGGGTTGTAGGGCTCAAAATCTATTTTGTAGGTATGCTGTAATTCCTTTGAGAAGTATTCTTCTTCGAACCTCCAGGAAGCAAGAATATCAATCAGAGGCATGTCTTCAATCATCATCTCCGAAAAACGTTTTAACAGTTCAGGAGTCGCCGAAAAGAATCCGGCATTATTTCTCATCGGATACATTGTATCTTCTTCCCACCACCAAGGGAATGCTTCTCCTTTTATGTACTTGATAATTTTTCTTTTTTGGCGATAGACGCCTAAGTAGTTCACTACGCATCCTATTTCAACTGCGCCGAATCTTGAGAGCATGCAAGGCTCAGGGGATAGTAATCTCTTTCTGATTTGGTCTGCTATGATATTAGGGTCTGTTTCTCTGCACAGAAGCCTATGTTGCGGTAATCCGTACTTTTGGATATGACGTTGGCGTAGCTTTTTCAGTAGTTTTATAAATTTCTTTTGCATATGGCTAAAAGTTAGTGTATTGTTTGTTATTATTCAATATTTGGTTGAATTCACGATTAAATAGACCAAAGTATGAGTTCTCTACTTCTTTGGCATCCCACGAATTGTGCCAATGATATGCGAATGCTCCGGGAAAGAACTCTTTATAACTATTGATAGTCTTTTTTTTTGTCGAAACCATCGCCAAACTCTTTGAAGAAGTCTGTGAATTTGCTTAAAGGCATTCCTTCGCAATATCCTCCCCACAACGGATCGAAAAAGGTACAAGGATAATTCCTTAGGTTTGCTAATTTCTTATCTTTGTAATCGAATAATACCCATGGCATTGCTGCTTTTCTTTTTTGTAGTTTTTTCGCTAAGTAATTTGTTATGTAGCTATTCTTACGTAGATATAAAATTGCACTGTTTGCATAAGGTTGGTATTCCCATGCATAGACAAATTCGTGTCCTTTTAGCAAAGGAGTAAAGTCTTTCAGAAACATGACATCGAGATCGAAGTATAAGCCTCCATATTTATAGAGAGAAATAATCCGGAAATCATCACCCTTTGCTGCCAAATTCTTGGCTGCATGGATGTACTCCTTGATTTTTAAGAATGGAGTGCCTACTATTTCTTTTTCAACATTCCATGATACTATTTTTATTTTGTCTTTCAGCTCATGCAGATATGGGTTGCTCTCCACCTGTGAATAACCATTTGCTTCATCCAGCCACAGCCACAACTCTGTACTTTCCAAATTTTGTGTACACAGAAAACTTTTAATGGAAAAAGCTTGCTTAAGACCAAAAGTTCCGTGCCAGTAAGCGTGGAAGATAGTTTTCTCTGTAAGTAGTCGGGACGATTGCTCTCTTTGGGAATCAGAGACTTTACTGAGGTATAAGTCTTTGCATTCCAGGATGTCCCAATTCGTGTAAGTTGGTTCTAAGTTTCCGGTGTAAAACTCATTCTTCTTTTTAAAATAATGTTTTAAGCTTCGAATCATACTTTTGATTATGAGTGTGCATCATTGGGGTGCAATTTAATAAATAATTTAATTGTGGCAATAATAAACTTGGATATGGCATTCATATGATTGTTTTATAAATGAATCCAAATTGCATTTTGATTTTAATATGTACAAAGATAAGTATTTGTAGGCGAAATTAATGAATAAAGTTTTAAAAAAGCATTTTAAAGAATCAGATGGATTATTATACAAGTATTGAACAGGTTACTAATTTTATTATAGAGTCGGAACTACCTCAAGTAATACTGTAATAGAATATTTGAATAGTCTGGAATGGGCTAAACTGCTCCGGTTGCTGTATGCAGATTTGTTGTCTGTCAAAAAGATGCAGAAGCCGGATAAGATATATCTGGATAATCCTAATTTGCTCTATGCTTTGGCCTCCCGCCCTGTGAAGATAGGTACGGCACGTGAAACGTTTGTCGTGAATCAGTTAGGCTATATGAATGATGTGGTATATGG
>OGIE01003965.1_pt1 | contig 14827 bp, 16 predicted proteins | sample 1571581 | NCBI WGS metagenome assembly OGIE01 (sample SAMEA2582021, study PRJEB24529) | metagenome | biome: Human gut stool | place: China | collected 2011
GAATCCAACAGAACTCGCCGCATCAAGGTATCCAATTCCTGATCTGTCATGCGTAAAACGCCTCCTTTTCCGCGATTTCCCGAAGCAGCGCGCGTCCACGGAAGATCCGGGTGTTGACCGCCGACTCTGACAGCGCGAGGTGTCGGGCGATTTCTTTTCCGGTGTACCCCAGCAGCAGCCGCATTTCCAGCACCGCCCGGTAGGTCTCCGGCAGTCTGGAAAAGAGTTGCACCAGTTCCAGATAGTCCGTCACGCTTTCCGCGTCAGCGGCAAAGCTGTCCCAATTCTCCAACTGCACCGTCCGTTGATTTTTCCGCAGGATCGTGACTGCTTCGTTCTTCACAATACAGACGATCCAGAAGGGCAATTTCTCGCAGGGAATTTCATTAATTTTTTCAAAATGCCGGATGATCTGCATAAATGCGTTCTGCACGGCATCCTCGGCGTCATGCTGGTTCTTCAAAATGCGGAGCGCCGTCTGCTCCATCTGCGGGTGATACTGCTCGTAAATATCCGTGAATTTCTGCTTGTCTGCCTCGCTTTCCAATGCGGCCAAAAGGATCGCCAGCATCAGCTCCACCACCTTTTTTTGTAGCGTTTTTGGGTTTCTGCTATATAGACGCACGAGCCGCGCCATTTCTTACACGATTTTCAAAAAAAATAAAAAAATTTTTAGGCGGCGTCCGGTGACCATCAGTATAGCATGAAGCGCCGCGAATCTCCAACAATTCAAAATCTGCGGGGAGGGCATATAGACGAAATGAGTCTCATATCGAGACTCATTTCGACAATATCTGTATTTTCAATGGTTACATGGTTCTCTGTGCCATATTGCCCGTTCCGTGCGGTATGGACTGCCGCTATAAAAGAGGGGGGAACATCTCGAAAGATGTTCCCTCCTTGTTGTGCAGCTGTCGAACAATAGATTTTTTTTATGTTCATGGTACAATATCTGCAACCAAATCTGGGGTATCCGTAGTTATATAGTGAAAGCGCTTTTAGACCGCGGTACCACAATGGAGGTCGCCTATGGAAGATGAAAAAATCATTGGGCTATATTGGGAGAGGAACGAGGATGCCATTACAGAAACCTCCTCAAAATACGGAAAGCTCTTTTTTCGCATTGCCAGCAATATCCTACTAAACCATGAGGACAGCGAGGAATGTGTGAACGATACATATTTAGGCTTATGGAATGCCATTCCCAAAGAAAGGCCGTCACCGTTTTCCGTATTCGCAAGTAGAATTACCAGAAATCTTGCCCTGAAAAAGTATGAATACCTCTCCGCAGAAAAGCGAAAGCCAGAGGCGATTTGTTCATTTGAAGAACTTGGTGACTGTGTTTCTGGCAAGGAGTATGTTGAAAGTGAAGCAGAAAATCGGCGCATCGAGCAGCTTATCGACACATTCCTTTGTCAGATAGGGGAAGAAAAGCGCAACATTTTTTTATGCCGATACTGGTATTTTGATTCGATTGAGGAGATTTGCAGATGCACAGGGTATAGCCAGAGTAAAATTAAATCTATGCTGTTCAACATACGGAAAAAGTTGCGAAGCTATTTAGAAAGCGAGGGTGTTGACCTATGAATGAAAAGCAGTTTTCTGACAGAATCGGAAATGTGAACGATAAACTGATCCGGCAAGCTGAACAGATACCAAATTATAGACGGGGACACCGGAGAAGAAGTATCCGGCAGCTTGCAACGATTGCTGCCGTTATCGCCCTAATGGTTTGTAGCTTTAGCGTAGGAGCATTGGCCTTTTCTGAGAAGATTTATGTTGAAAAAAACCAAGAGATTATTGATATTAGTGATTTTGGAATTTCGCTGATATTACCTGACGAATGGTCTGGAAAATACGGCTATGATATTTTAGATGATGGTGATATCAAAGTATATAGCCTTGCAGCGAGAGAGGAAGAAACTGATAACGGAACGAATTTGAAGGGCTCTCTATTTTGGGTTGAATGTATTGATGGACAATTCCCGATGGATTTTTCCTATGCTCAACCAGGGTATACGATTGCCACAACGGCCACGCATACATTTCGTTTGGTATTGGCATCTGATGTGCAATATGATTCTGGGAATGCCAAAATTGCCGATGAGTACCTTTCTTTATATGACAGCATACCACAAATAAAAATTCTTCTTTCAGACTGGCTTACCGACAATAGCTTGAATCAGACAAACTGGGTAAAAGGCACAGTTTATGTTAAATATCTTGGTGAAATGACACCTGACGGACAAGATGTAGTTAAGACGGTGGTACTTGATGAAGCTGCTTCAACAAGTATTTCACAGATAATTAAGACACAAAAATATGACATTGAAGATGCAAGTTTTCCTGTTGATCTCGTTTTTATCGTAGATGGACAATCATACCATATGAACTCGCAATCGGGACAGATTTTTGGCATCAGCGGGGTTAGCGCGGTTCTATCAGAAGAAGCCCTACAGGAAGTATTGTCCTTGCTGGCAAATGAATAATCAAAATATACACATAATAATGAGAAGCCAGGGCGTATTTTATCCGCCCTGGCTTTCTTGCATGGAATTATTTCTTTCTAAGCTCTTTAATGGTCATACTGTTTTGAAAATCAGAAAGACGCTTCAAAATCTACGGTGAACGCATATAGACGAAATGAGTCTCGAATTGAGACTCATTTCGACAGTGTCTGTATTTTCAATGATTGCATGGTTTTCTGTTCTATATTGCCCGTTCCGTGCGGTATGTACGGCTGCTTCGTTCATAACTCTGAAAAGCGTTTAATCGTTGTTAATATATAGTTTACCGTGTTCAAACTGCTTTTTTAGAGTCAGGTTCTTGAGGTGGTCATCCAATGCTGTACTGCCCAGAAACACTCCAAGTTCGGTTGATAGCTTCAGTGAAATATCTATAGGCGGTTCTTTTCCGAGAGCTGAAAACAGGACTGAATTGTTGGGAAGCAAGTTGCCAAACTTCGTTTTTAGTACATCAAGCTCTTCTTCATGTACTGTACTGGTGTTTCCATCACTCATCGTTTCAATGCTTGAAATACACTCCCCATCAAATCCCCAGTACAGTCTAAGAGCCTGAGATTCTGTCACTCCATACCCGGCCATTCGACCAACAATGCTCACAAGGACAGGGGCATGGCGTCTCTTGGAATATATCTGTGCAATATAGTCATAGGCCAACCCTAAATGGCAAAAATATGATACAGCGTGTGGGTATTGAATTACTGTCGATTCCGGAACATACTCGCAGCCAAAACCGACGTCATCTTTCCTCGCCAATTCCCGGCATATTGATTTTGCCGCCAAGTCTGGCCGTTCTGTAAAGATATGAATGGCTCCTTGTAATAGTTTTATAATTCATCAGGCCTTTTCGTAATATTGAAGTCCGACGCAGGAGGAGGTCTCCACGTCACTGGATAATTTTCCCATATCTTACGTCTTTACTTTATCAGCCAAGCAAGTGACCAATGAAGGTTATGAGCCATGACAGCGCTATAAATGCTATCATAACAGCCAAATAAATTCGGATGGTTTTTCTTCTTTCCTTTGGTTCCTTAGGCAGTATTCTTTTTCGCGGAACGTCATGGATAATACCTAAAACTTCATTTTTCCAGTTCATAAAGTTTCCTTAATCAAAAAGATAATATCGACGGAAGGACACTACATCTCCTGATTATTCAGGTCAGTCTATCACCATACCAGTTCCCGTTCCTCCGGAATGGTATACGGAATCAATATAGGCGCGCCAAGCACGGTAATCAGAGTCCTTGAACACAAAAAGGTATCTGACAGGCCCAAACTGATAGTCATAGAACACATCAACGCCGAAGCATCGTTCCCCCAAATAGTAACTTGGAGCCTCGGATGTGCAACCGCTTTCCTGCGAGGATTTTCTTTCACATGAAGTTCGGAAAAGCATCCGTTTCAGGCTGTGAATCGTTTTCTGATTCCGCACATAGAAGCGCCCTAAATCCATGTTGTATTCGTCATTAGAATCGTCGGCTGACAGTTCTGCAACCTGGAACCGGATCATCATAGCGGTCCGCGCTCCCAAAGGTGTCATCGCCGCAAGCACACAAAAGATGATAACAATTAGGCCGATAAGAAGTAACCGCTTGGGTTTCAAGTGAGCCATACGCTTTATACCCCCCTGAAATTACGATTTTCCTATGATTGAGCAATTAAAGAAAAAACAGCATTTCCCATCTCAGTTGTAAAGTTACCTGCCGCAACCATTTCTATATGCTTACTCAATTCATCAGGCCCAAACCCGCCATCTGGATACCACTTCCATCGTTCGAGGAGTACGTTTCCATTATGATTCCACTCAATATTGATTACTTTCCGTCCTTTGGCGAATTTAGTCCAACTTTTTATGCCTGTAGCCTGTGTAAACGGAGGTGGCTGCTTGGATAAATCGTCTTTCGAGAATTGCAAGCACTTATCATAGAGATTACTGAGAATGGAGCCAAGTTTTTCGGGAGATACAGATTCCCTAATTACATAGGGCTGACCACATTCTCTTCTTGGTCCATGCGGATCGTTGAAGCATCCTATTATCACCATATCATTGGCGTTCTTATAATAAATGCTGATGGTTTCTATGCTATATCGTTTTTCTTTATCGTATGCCATTGGCCGTTTACACCTCCTCCAGTACATATAGAAGCCGTGTTCATGTTGCCTGTCTGGATTCATCGTACCATACCGCAAAAGCAGTTGCAATAAAATCCATCAACAAGAATATCAACAGGGGAAATATCCTTGCAAAATGCGTCTCCGTTTGAGACGCATTTCGACAATTCATCCATAATAAAATCAGACTCACGCCACCGGGTACGGTAGCGTGAGCCTGAAATAATGTGTCTCGATTCAAGACGATTTCGACAGCAATCACAGACTGACGGGATCTTCGACTTCTTCGATAAACAGCCCCATGAGGTCATGGTTTGCACCAATATTTGTCACTTCAAAGTGATTGACGCAGTGCTGAAGCCACGGGAAAGTGTCGCTCATATCGTGGATCAGATCGAATATCTCCAAATCCGCTGTTTTGTAGCGGGAATGGTAGCCGGAATACTGTTCATGGGAAAAGTTCCGTTTCATCAGGAACTTTTTTATCAATTCATAAGCGCCCTTTGGCCGGGTTTTGGAGTAGTATTCCTCCAAGTCCTTGATTCGCAAATCAAAGTAGAGAGCCTTAAAACGCTTGGTTTCTTTTCTCGCCATTATGCAGCGCTCTCACGGTGGGCATAGTGATAGAGAACATCCTCCACAGTGAAGTCTGTTTCGTTTTCACCGTCATCACTATTGTACCAAAGCCATTTGACAAGGTAGGCCATAAACCATTCTTTGTCCTTCAGAGTGGTGATGAGCCGGCCAAAAGTACCGTAGTCACGAGGCATCCCATTTCCGTAATAGCAGATCGTCCCATCAGAGAGCGTTTCTCTGCGAAAACCATACTTGGTGAAGGATTTGTCCAACGCGGCATAGATAGACTCCGGAGCATACTTATGCTCCGCTCGCATCTGAGCATCGTTAAATTTGATTTCCAGCTTCAGCATGGTATCTCCTCCTGTCGGCCAAAAATGCTCTTTTTATATTCATAGTATATAGGATACCCCCTCGATTTGCAATGTATTTCTCCGTCGAAAAAAGTCAATTATCTGAAAAGTAATCTGGCCACGCAACGGAAGCAAAGCCTTTTGTGCCGGTAATAACCACATTATTTGCGCCGCTGGCGCAGTGGATCACCAACAGATTTCCATTCTCGTTTCTGCCGCAGATAATGCCGACATGGGAATTGTCCGGGTAAAACACCAAGTCACCGGGCTGTGCATCCGACCATGAAATATCAGTGCAATACGAGTGCTGCATGGTGGCGCCGCCGCCATGTCCGATGATGTAGCTGCCGCCCGTGGCGTTGTAAAAGGCCCAATCGACGAAACCTGAGCAGTCAAGTCCGTAAGGCCGATAGGTGCCGGTGGTGGAGCTGCCTGCGGCTGTGACCTGACGAAGCTGCCCCCAGCGGCTGTCCCAGCCAAGCACCAGTGATTTCCCGCCCCAAAAATACGAAACTTTTCCGTAAAGCATCAGAGCATTTTGGATGACCGCCCGGCGCTCCGGGGAAAGGTCTGCCGGGAGGTTCTGAAGGACTTCTTCTGCATCCGCATTGGTGATGGTCAGGCTGGAGGCCAGCGAAGCCAGCGTGGTCCGGTCTGCTAACAGCTCGTCCAAGGCTTCATTCTGGTACTTCGTAAATACATAGATTGTCCGCATTTCATCCGCTGTTTTCGGCGTGATGGTAATATGCAAAATGTACTCCGTCCAACCATCATCGTCTCCACTTCCGGGATGGTTTATCGTCTCCACCCAAGAGGTGATCTTCGTCATATCCCAGAATACGGCGGTCAGGCGGGCTACCCGGTCAGCATCCAGCGTGGCCACATCCACGCCATTATCCGTGCCTGCGGTTTTAGCTGCAAAGACAGCCAGCACTTCCGGCCAGTCCGGGGTCTGCCCTTGAATGTCGATGCTGTCATAGTCTCCGGCCTGCAACTCCTCCAGCTTGGCGTTGTAGGCGATATTCACCTGCGCCACGGCCTCAGCTACCGACACAGTATCCGGTGCGTTACGCTCTGCCGCAAAATACAGCCCAAAGGGGGAACTTGCCACAGCCGCGATGATGATAATGACCACCAGCGCCACCAAAACCACCGTGCCGCCAACGAAACCGGCCAGTGCGGAGATCAAGGCAGCGGCGGCACGGCGGAGCATCCCAGCTGCCCGCTTGAACAGCTCTACCGCTGTCTTGGCGGTCTTTTTTGCCTGTGCCGCAGTCTGGTGGATCTGTTGCTGCGAAGCGGTTTTCGGTGCTGCTGATATCGGCTTTGCCGCAGTCTTGAAGGATGTACGCTTAACCTTTGGAGCAGGCAGGGACTTTTCTGGCTTGCTTCTGCTATGATCGTTCACGGCAAACCGTTTCTTCTCTTTGAAAGTGCCGTACTTCGGCGTATCCGTCTTTGACGGTGAAACCGGCTCCCATTCAGCGTCACAGAAAGCAGGCGGCTCCTCCACAGAATGAACGGCCCGCCGTTCCGAAAGCAGCTTGCTCTTCTGCTTGTCCGCTACGAACTGGCGACGTGCTTCAAACTGCTGCTTCTCATCCAGTGGCCTTGCTTCTTCAGCGGAAGAAGTCTCCAAGAAGTTTTTATTTTTAGGCACTGTGTATCTTGCAGGGGGTTCCCGCGAAGCGGCGGTTTGCTCATTTGCTTTACGCTCACGCGGAATACTCGCAGACGATTTTTCCTTTATCGGCGGTTTTTGCCTTACCCTCGGCACCTGCGCCGCACGATCCTGCACCGTGTCCACCGCCCAGTTAGCAGCACCCTCCACTTCATCGACAGCCTGTGTTTCCGCACTGTCTGATTCCGGTTTCTGACGCTCCGCCAACTGCTGGCGGTACTTCTCCTTCAGCACCATAGCCCGGTGGTGGGGATCAAGCATAGCGGCACGCTTGCTCTTGGGCTGGCCCATTTTAGGCTTCTCCTTAAATTCCGGCAATCCGGTACACCCCCTTAATGTGTCTCGATTTGAGACGAATTTCGACAATGCTCATTTGTCCCCCGGCGTTGTGGTCATCAGGCGATAAAGGGCGCCGTCACGGGGAAACTCATTGACGAAGGGGATGATGGAGCTGCCGATCCGCATAAGGCCGTGACCGGCCTCCACATTTGTCACATGGCTCATCTGCGTTTCCGAGATATGCAGCAGCTTCGCCAGCTCCGCCCGGTCAGTTGCCGCCTGATTGAGCAGGATCAAAAACTCGCTGTTGGCCAGCATCAAGCGGGCCGTTTCCGAGCGCAGACATTCCTCAATATTCTGCGTGGCGGCGGTCATGGCAGCGGCGTACTTGCGAAAGCGTTTCCAGCACTTGTAGAGAAATTGTGCGGAGTAGTAATACTTGAAGAACAAATACACCTCGTCCACGAATACCCATGTGTACCTTCCGGCCAGCCGATTTGCCGCCACGCGGTTCTGGATCGTCTCCAGCACCACATTCAGCGCCGTGGGCTTGAGCTGTTCACCCATCTCGTAGAGGTCAAAGCAGACGATACGGTTATCAATATCAAAATTGGTTTCATGGGCAAACATATTCAAGCTGCCCTCCACGAACAGCTCCGATGCAAGGGCCAATTCCTGTGCTTCACGCTCCGGCTGCCGCTTGACCTCGTTGCGCCAATCCGGGAGAGTCGGAATCCTGCCTTCGCCGCCGCTCTTGATGAAATCGTGATAGATATTGGCGGTACAACGGTCAATGATGGATTTATGGAACGCCCCCAGCTGACCGACACCCATCTGCTGCTCGCAAATGCTCATCATCAATTCGGACTTCATAGCCACCGGGTTCTCCCCGGCTCCATAGCCCCGGTTAATATCCAGCGGATTGATGTGGTGCGGGCTGGATGGAGAGATTTCCAGCACCGCCCCTTGCAGTGCCCGCGTCAGCTCGCCATACTCGCGCTCGGCGTCGATCATAATAATATCGTCATTGGTAGAGAGGGCAATAAAGGTGATAGCCTCCTTCATGCTGAAGGACTTGCCACTGCCCGATACGCCCAGCACAAAGCCGTGTGGGTTCAGCAGCTTCTTTCGGTTGCAGATCAAAAGATTTTTGCTTACGGCATTGACGCCATAATAAATACCGCCCGCATCCTGGATCTCCTGAACGCGGAACGGCATTAAAACGGCGGTAGATTCAGTTGTCAGTGTGCGGGTGGTCTTGATGCGGCGCAGGCCATAGGGCAGAGCCGTATTCAACCCGTCCTCCTGCTGGTATCGCAGAACGGAGAACTGACACGCCTGCTCCAGCCCAATCGCTTGCAGCGTCTCCGTGTCGGTGTTCAGCTGCTCCAGCGTGTCCGCCATGTGTACGATGGTGACATTGGCAAAAATCATCCGCTGGTCGCGGGTACTCAGGTCATCCAGAAACTCCTTCGTCTCCGCCCGCAGCTACTCCAGCTCATAGGGGATGCTGGCCGTGAAATTATTGCGGCTGTTCTGGCGCTGTTGCCACCGAGCAATATCCGCTTCGATGCCGAGGATACGGCTCTGCACCTCCCGGATGGCCTCGTCGATGGGAATAGGGAGAATGTCGATGGACAGCATGAGGTTTTGCGGGAAATCAGACAACTTAGAAATCATCTCGTCCTTGATGTAGCTGGCATAGTCCCGCAAAAACAGAACACGGCCAACTTTGCCGCCCATCTCGAAGTGGTCTGCTTTGAAGCACAGCCCATCTGGGCAGATGTAATCCCGGAAGTCATGCCCTTTCTTCATGGCATCACTGAGATCAAAGCGGAAATGCTCTTCCTCACCGGGGCGGAAGAAATCATGGAAGATTCGCAGACGCTCCTGATTATCCAGTGCTTTTGCAGCGCTCTCCAAGCGCCCAAAATTTTTCCCAAGGTCAGCGTCTACCCGGTGGAAGAAGGTGCGGGCCTCCTCTATGCTTCTCCGGGGCACCGAAACCGTAATGTACTTGTCTTGAATGAGGTCATTACTTTCTGCGGCCTTGTCGGTCAGGACGCTGTTGTACTCCCTGCGGTAACCGTCCAGACTGTCCCCACGCTCCCGCATCAGGATACTGCGGCGAAAGTCTGCGCCGTTCAACCGTCTGTTGTTGATGGTGATTTTTGTGGTGGCATCCGTAGGCAGACTGTTCAGCACACCGCAGTAGGAAGTGAACATATCCCGTTGATCGTCATGGGAGGCCAGTGCATAGTTAATATCCGCAAAACGCCAGGTGCGGCTGAACTTGCCGCCGGTCTGCCAGATACCGTCCCGATAGATCTTTTGGATGGGGATGGATTGCTGGACGCTCCGGGGAATCCTGAACCGCTCCCGTTCACTGCGGTCAGCGGCAATCAGCGTCTTAATCATAGATGTTTTTCTCCTTCTCGTTCAGAATTTTGCAGTACAGATTTTCAGAGCGGAACACCCTCGGTCCTGCACATAAAATCTGTGACTTGATAACAGCCCATACAAACTGCTCAAAGGTCAGGCCGTTATAGTGAAAGAAGCCAGCTGCGGCCAGCGGCGCGGCGGCCACGATGCACACCCAGCTGGCGGTTTCTTTGCCAATAGCTCCCTTCGTCAGAAAGTAGGTGCCGATAGCAACGCCTACGGCCAGTACCGCACAGATGAACTGCCGGGTAGACAAGCCGAAGAAAATCGTCTCGCTGTGCTGTCGGACTTCTTTTGGTATCTTAATTTCCATATATCTGCCTCCTGTCGAAATGTGTCTCAAATTGAGCCGCATTTCTTCTGAATTGATTTATTTTTCGATTTTTTGACACAATTTTTGAGGTATGAGATAATAGAAGTACCAAATATAGGAGGTTTTTACTATGACGATCCTGCAACAGGTACTTCTTGCTTTCGCCGCATTTGTTCTGTTTATCTTTGCCATCCGGTTAGTGTTCGCCCTGCTCCTGCGACTGCAACTTCTGCCTATTCTGGTCTGGCTGGGCGTAGGCCGCCTTTACCCCCAATGGGCGGCGTCACATCCCTTTGTGTTCTACGGAGTTCTGGCATTTTTCGGATTGCTGGCGCTGTCCTGCTGGCTCCGCCCGGTGGTGGAGTGGGTACAGGAACAGCAGATGCTTCGGATGGCTGAGCGACGGATCAAAGATGACCTGCACCGTGCCAATGCGGAGGGGCGCACCATCGCCGGCTTCCAGCTGTGCAACGGCGTACCCATCCCGGAATATGAGGACTGAAAAACGGCGGGCTGAAGCCCGCCGTTTTCTTGTCTTACAGCCCGAACATTTCCTTTGCGATGCGTTCCGCACCCTTGATGAGGGCCACCAGTATCAGCATATTGAAAATGGTCTGTGCCACATACTGCCAGCTCATCGTGACAACGGGCAGGGAAGTATCTACGATTGGTGCGCCGCTGGACGCAAAGGCAGAGAAAATCAGGCAGGCCAGCACTACGACAGCCCCCTCCATGCAGACGCCGATGTAGCTTTTGAGAAAGGCTTTTCCCATAAAGCTGGTATCCTCTCCCGCAAAGGAGGCCAGCGGCAGCGGAGCCAGCGCCGTAAACATATACAGCCGGAAAAAGCGCCCGTAGACGGTCATAATCAGGATGAAGGACAGCACCGTGATAAACAGGCTCCCCAAGAATGTGACCATCCAGAGAGGGACGGACTGAAAGAAGCCCACTTCTTCAATGGCATCCGCGATCTCCTGCGGCAGGGTCACACTGGCGGCGCTCATGCCGCCGATACTGCCCATGATGGACTGCACCACACCGCCGCACACGGAAAACACGGCAGTCATGATTTCCATGGCGCTTCCCACAGCCACCTTGGCGATTATGAAGCGGATGAAATGCCGCAGGGCAAATTCCGGGCGCTGGAGGTCGCGGAAGCTGGCAGCGGAGCGGAACACACTCATGGCAAAGAACAGCACCAGCAGGCCATAACCAAAGGCTTTCAGACCGTCATTGATGGTGACGATGGTGTTCCAAATCTCGCCGCCGCGAAAGGCTTGCGGCGTGGTAGTGACAAGGCTCCATATCTCTGTCAGTTTTTCGTTCCATGTATCAAAGGACGCTTGCAGATTGCCGACGATCCAGTTATTCAAATGATTTCACCCCATTTCTCCAGAGAAGTAAGAGGGGCAGGCTCTACGGCCTGCCCCTTTTCCGTTAGACCGCGCCAATGGCGGTCAAGATTTCCTTGGCAAAGGCGATCATCAGGCCGCCGAACAGGCACAGAAAGCCCTGCGTTCGCTGGCTGGCATCGTGGGACTGGATGGACATACCCACCTGCACGATGCCCCAGCCGAGGATGATAACGCCCAGTGCCTTGATGATGGAAAACACAAAGTTGGACAGGTTTCCGACGATGGTAAGAGGATCGTCAGCAGCCAGCGCAGGGCAGGTCATGGCGGCACAGGCCAGCACGATTAAAACGAGCGCTCCATAGCGGCGTCTGGCCTGGACAGTCCGGTGGTCGGCTTCAGACGGAATACGGTTCTTTTTCATGGTGTTTTTCTCCTTGTTCATTCAATAATTTCGATGGACTCCCAACTGTCCGCAGGCAACGGGAAGTCCTCCAGCGCATAGGTCAGGCCGGGGCAGTGGATATACGGTGCGGCACCGCCATCCTCCGTCAGCTTCAGATCAGGATGCTTTAGGATGTCATACTTTCTGTCCATCACCGGCAGTTCTCCGCGGATAAACAGAATACAGTGGTCATTATCCAGCGCCCGCACCTCATCCGGGGTCATCAGTTCCCGCCCGGTCTGCTGGTAGTTCACGCTGCTGGAGCCGCTGCGCCCTTTGGAAACACTGCGCGTCCGGGTATCCAGCGTTTCCTTGCCCAGCAGTTCGGAGATATATTTGAAGGTGCTGACCTCGTTGCCGCCTAAGTACAGCAGCGTATCCGCGTTGCCGATCAGACCCTCCCAGTCATCCTTGAACAGGGCTTTCAACGCAGAAATGTTTTGCAGGACGATGGTGGACATGATGTTGCGGCTGCGCATGGTAGCTTGCAGCTTGCCGAAATCATCCGGGAGGGAGACATTACAAAACTCGTCCATCATCATTCGCACGGGAACGGGCAGCGCCCCTTGGTGTACCTTGTCGGCCTGATAGTAAAGGCTCTGAAAAGCGCAGGTGTAGAGCATACCCACAATGTAATTAAAGGTGCCGTCATTATCCGGGATAATGGCAAACACAGCCTGCTTGCGCTCTCCCATTTTTTCAAGCTCCATGTCGTCCTTGGCGGTGATATTCTGGATCTCCGGCAGGATAAAGGCGGACAGCCGCACTGCTGCGGAAATTAGGATGCTTTTTGCCGTCTTGCCCGCCGCCTGTTTGTAAATCTTATATTCCCGCACGGCAATGTGATTTGGGTATTCCTCCTCCAGTGCCTCAAACAGAAGGTCTAAGGGAGATTGGTAGTCATCGTCATCCTCTCTGGCCCCGCCGTTTTCGATCATGTAAATGAGCATTTCAAAGTTCTGCTCCTCCGGGGGCGCTTCATGGATCAGGTACAGGATGAGAGCTGTATCCAGTGCGATTTCAGAGCGCTCCCAAAACGGATCGTTCTGTTGTGCGCCCTTGGGCGTAGTATTCTTGATAAAGTTATTCACCAGCTTCATCACATCCTTATCATCCTTGATGTAGGCAAAGGCATTGAAGCTGGCCGAGCGGGATGGCTCGATCAGGTCAAACACCTTGATAACATAGCCCCTTTCGAGCAGCAGCGGCGCTACGGCCCGGAGCGTTTCCCCCTTGGGGTCAGTCACAAGGAAGCTGCAATTTGCCTCCATCAGATTCGGCTTAACAAAAAACCTCGTCTTGCCCGCACCGGAGCCGCCAATCACGATTTGCAGCAGATTGCGCCGGTGCATTTTGCCGTTCAGGCTCATGCGGACATTCTGCGTCAGGATGGTGTTATTGCGCGGGTCTTTGTCCCGGTATTTGGCGTTCAGCCGTTTGGCGCTGCCCCATTTGGCAGAACCGTGCTCCTCGCCCGGCCTGCGGTTCTCGCGGGTGGAGAGATAAAGCGCCACGGCAAAGCCATAGGCCGCCAGCGCCCACAGCATAAATTTCGGCGTATGCAGCGTCCACCGCACAGAAAAGGGATGCTCCATCAGCCATGAAAGCCGCCCCATCAGCGTAAACACGGTCATTCCGGCCTTATACTCTGTTGCCAGCAACGCTGCCAGCCAAAGCAGCATTGGCACAGGCAACAGCCACAGCAGCGGGTTCTGATTTTGATTTCGTCTCATGTAATCCCCCTTTACGCAAAAAGAGGCCGCCCCTTTTCAGGAGCGGCCTCAAAAATGCGGCTCAATTTGAGACACATTTCGACAGCATCAATATCCCGTGCGAGGTAGCTTAGGAACAGTGGGCTTTCCATATACGGATGTCACCCAGCGGCTTACTGCCTGCACCCATGTTCCGTTATAAGTGCCGCCCACATCTGCTACGTTGACGAAAGAACCTGCGGGCAGTCCAGCTACGGCCCTACAATAGAGATAGGGTTTTTCCACCTGCGCAAAGCCCGCAGGGGTCTGCCCAAAAACAAACATGATCTCCGTCACACGCTCGTTGGACGCTAAACCCAATGCCACGGAGGATGCCGCCAGCGTGTAGTTCTTGCTGGTGGTGAGATTATCGGCCAGTGTACGATAGTCACCGCCATTGACGCGGTAGACGATTTTGTAAGTGCCGGGGAAGTTATAAGTGCCTGTTACAACCTTTTCCAAACGCACCTGTGCCGGGATGGTATCTCTCCAGTAAAAATTGCTCAGGCTGACATTAGATGTGTTAGCGATGTTGGAAAAGGCATAGCGCACCGGTTGATTGGCCATAATCTCCTTGGGACCGGTCTTGGTAATGGAAATGCCAGTAGCAAGGCTCTTGTTCTCTGTCTCAATGCGGACGATCTGGCCCTCATGTTCAAGGTAGACTGTCAGTTCCTTTTCGCTGATACCGTAATGCTCCGGTGCCTTGACCTCTCGCACAAAATACCGCGACAGGGGCAGCCGCTTAGAGACGGCCAATCCCCGGTTATTGGTGCGAATGGTATCAACAACATTTCCTGCCTTATCGGTGATTTCAAATACCGCACCCTCCAGCAGCGTACCGGCGCTCAGGCCGTTGGTGGAATTGTAGTCCGCGGAGCGCTTTGTAATCTGAATCTGTCCGGTGATGGGTGTATTTTCCCATTCGACCTCGGTGGTTTCGCCAGACTTGACATAGACCGTCTTTTTCTGTGTGTCGCGCACATAGCCCTCGTTTTCCA
>OGIE01003972.1_pt1 | contig 14791 bp, 10 predicted proteins | sample 1571581 | NCBI WGS metagenome assembly OGIE01 (sample SAMEA2582021, study PRJEB24529) | metagenome | biome: Human gut stool | place: China | collected 2011
TCCGCTTCGACGGCTTCCTGCGCCTCTACTCCGAATCCACGGACGACGACCAGGCTGCCGAGAGCGGCGAGGGACTGCTGCCGAAACTCACGGCCGGCGACCGGGTCCTCCCGTCGCAGATCACCGCCACGGAGCGCTTCACCTCGGCTCCGGCGCGCTATAACGAGGCCTCGCTCGTCAAACGCCTCGAAGAGCTGGGCATCGGCCGTCCTTCGACCTACGCCCCGACGATCACCACGATCATCAACCGCGGCTACGTCGTCAAACAGAACAGGGACGGGCAGAAGCGCAACTACGCACAGCTGACGCTCACGGGCGAAAAGATCGCCTCGAAGACCCTCTCGGAAAACTACGGCAAAGAGAAAAACCGCCTTTCGCCGACCGACATCGGCATGGTGGTCAACGATTACCTGGAGGAGCAGTTCGGCCCGATCATCGACTACAACTTCACGGCCAGCGTAGAGAAGGAGTTCGACCGCATCGCCGAGGGCGACATCACCTGGGACAAGATGATCGACGAGTTCTACGGTCCCTTCCACAAGATGGTCGATTCGGCCATCACGACGCAGACCGCCAAGACGCGCGAAGTGCGCATTCTGGGCAACGATCCCAAGACGGGGCACATCGTGAAGGCGCGCATCGGCCGTTACGGCCCGATGGTCGAGATCGAAGGGAACGAAGGCGAGAAGGGACGCTTCGCGTCGCTCAAGAAAGGCCAGCTGATCGAGTCGATCACGCTCGAAGAGGCGCTGGAGCTTTTCGCCCTGCCCCGCGACCTGGGACAGCTGGACGGCGAGGAGCTGATGGTCGGCATCGGCAAGTACGGTCCCTACGTGCGCTACGGAAAGTCGTTCGCGTCGCTGGCCAAGACCGACGACCCCTACACGATCGGCTACGACCGCGCCGTTGAGATCGTCCGCGCACACCAGGCGGCCGCGGCCGCGGCCAACACGCCGCTGAAGAGTTTTCCCGAGGACGCCGACATGCTCGTCAAGAACGGCCGCTACGGACCCTACATCGCCTACAAGGGCAAGAACTACCGCCTGCCGAAGGGAGCGAAGCCCGAGGAACTCACCCTCGACGACTGTCTGAAGATCGTCACAGGATCGAAAAAGTAACCGCCCCGGACAAGAGGGGAAGGGTCTGGCCGCAAAACGGAAAACCGCCCCCGGAACAAAAGGGTCTGACAGCGAAACGGAAAACCGTACCGGGACTGCGAAACGACCCGCGAGAAAGCAAACACCGAAAACCGAACGATTGATGAAAAAACCGATTCTCGCCGCACTTGCGCTCTGCTACGCACTCGGAGCCGCGGCACAAACGCCCGACACGGCCGCCCCGGAAGGCTACCGTTTCACCGACGTCAAAATCCTGCCCGTCACCCCGGTCAAGGACCAGAGCCGCAGCGGAACCTGCTGGTGTTACTCGACCCTCTCGTTCCTCGAAAGCGAAATCCTCCGCGCCGGAGGTCCCGAACTGGACCTTTCGGAGATGTGGATCGTGCGCAACATCTACTTCGAAAAGGCCGTGAAATACGTCCGCCTGCACGGCTCGCTGAACCTCGCCGTCGGCGGACAGGCCCACGACGTGCTGCACGGCATCGAGGCGTACGGCATCGTCCCCGAGGAGGTCTATCCGGGACTGAACTACGGCTACGACAAACCCAATTTCGATGAGATCGACGCCGTGATCAAGGCCTACGCCGACGCGGTGATCAAGGCCGGCGGGAAGCGCAGCGACAGCCGCCTCACGACGGCCTGGCAGGCCGGGCTGAACGGCATCCTCGACGCTTATTTCGGCCCGATGCCCGGGAAGTTCACCTACCGGGGCAGGGAGTACACCCCGGCGTCGTTCGCCGCGTCGCTGCCGATCGACCTCGGCGACTACATCGAATTCACCTCGTTCACCCACCACCCCTTCTACACGGAGTTCGCCATGGAGGTCCCCGACAACTGGAACTGGGACAAGGTATGGAACGTGCCTCTGGACGAGTTCATGCAGATCATCGACAACTCGCTGGAGAAGGGTTACACGATCTCCTGGGGAACCGACGTGAGCGAGAAGGGGTTCAGCCGCACCAAAGGTCTGGGCATCGTCCCTGAAGCCGACCTCGAAGGCATGCAGGGAACCGAAGCCGAGAAGTGGGGCAAACTCACCCAGAAGGAGAAGGACGAGGCGCTCTACAAGTTCGACAAACCCGGCAGGGAGCGCACCGTCACGCAGGAGCTTCGCCAGAAAGGCTACGACAACTACGAGACCACCGACGACCACGGCATGCAGATCGTGGGCACGGCCACCGACCAGAACGGAACGCCCTACTACAAGGTCAAGAACTCGTGGAACACGACAGGTCCCTACGACGGCTACTGGTATTTCTCGCGCCCGTTCGTCGCCTACAAGACGATGACCGTGCTGGTCAACAAAAACGCCGTTCCGAAGGTGATTCTCAAGAAAATCGGCGTCAAATAGACCGACGATCCCCGCAACGACAAAACAGCCCGGCTTTTGCAAGCCGGGCTGTTCGTTTATCGAAGTTTAAGTTTTTAAGTCTACTGAAAGGGAGATTTTACATCTCGCGCAGTTTGATGCTCTCTCCCAACATAATCAGGGCGGTACGGAACCACTCGTTAATCCTTGCTTTCATACTAAATAATTTTAATTAATTCTTAAAATATTTTATCATTTAAGACAGGACAAAAGTAGTGCGCGGAAACCAAACTTCCAAATATTTTATTAAGATTTTTTATAAAATTTGTAATTTTTTTGAATAAATCTCTATTCTTCGATCTCGACGCCCAGCAGACGGGCCAGCTCAACAGCCTGCAATGGACTAATTTTCAATCCTTTCAATTCAAACGACCCGATCTCGCGAACGCGAATGCCGCGGATGTCCGAATCGGCGAAAGAAAGTCCGCGCAGGCGGGTGCCGAAGAATTCGGCCTGTGTCAGGTCGCACTGCGCAAACTCGACACGTTCGAAACGGCAGTCCCCGAAAGCGGCGCCATGCATCGGACAGCCCGCAAAACGCACCGTGCGCTGCCGCGAAAAGGCGAAATTGGCGAACTCGCCCTTGCAACGTTCGAACAGCAGGTGGTTGAGCGCGGTTTCGGCGAAATTCGTTCCCGAAAGTTTGCAGTCGGCGAACCGTACGCGGTGGAGACTGCACCCCAGCAAGTCGGCGTTCGAGAAATCGCAGTTGCGGAAAACCACGTCCGAAAACTGCGAACGGGCAAGCACGCTCCCCGCGAAGAGACAGCCCGTGAAGAGGCATCCCTGCACCGAAAGGTGCTCGCGGTCGAGCGATGCGAAGTCCGCAGCGCGGAACGAAGCGTCGGCGATCTCCTCGTCACGGGTCATCCGAACGGGATCAGCGGACGCTGCTGACTCCCGGAGCAGTTGCGGTGCGGCGATTTCCATGGGCGGCAATTGTTTGAATTGCCGCAAAGGTAGGAATTTTTACCCGTTTCGTTACTACTTCCGGAGGTTGGGATTGTTCATTTTGCGCAACCGGAAATATTGGTTATCTTTGCTGTCGACTCCGAGCTCCAAATTCATGAAAAAGACCTGTTTCCTTCTCCTCACCGTTTTGCTGACGACAGCCGCGCTGCGCGCGTCGGCCCAGAACAAGGACACCTCGAAGGAGAATTTCCCATCGACCGAAACTACGCTTTCACAGATCGGACAGGCCGAGGCGCACCCGAACGCCAGGCACGTCCGGATGGCCGACACTTCAGCCCTCGCCGCTCCGGTGAAACGTCCGGGGCTGATCCGCCGCATCATCGACTATTACAGCCGTTCGAACGTGGACCGCACCTTCGAAAAGAAGATCGACTGGAGCATCGCCCCGGGACCCAACTACTCCTCGGACGTAGGCTTCGGCATCGGATTCCTGCTGGCGGGACTCTACCGGCTCGACCGCACCGACTCGGTCACCGCACCGTCGAACATTTCGATTTACGGCAACTTCACGACCGAGAAATTCGTGCTGCTGCGCTTTTCGGGCGACAACATCTACAACCACAACAAACAGCGGCTGAGCTACTCGGGCGCATTCGTCTACTTCCCCGGCGCCTTCTACGGCGTGGGTTACAACGCCGGCAAGGAGGGTTACGCCCAGGACCTCACCACGACGATGGGCGCCTTCCGCATCTCCTACTGCACCTCGCTCGTGGGCCGCTTCTACATCGGCGTCAGCGGCGGCATCGACTACTCCGGAGCCAAGTACAAAAATTCGGGCATGGCCGACCGCATGAACGGCATCCAGGCCGACGTAGAGTCCGGAAAACCGGTTCCGGGCGGCAAGATGGGCGAGCTTTACAACCTCTGGCAGGAGGGACGCTACGACCCTGCGAAACAGGACCCGTTCTCGAATTACATCGCCACGACGGGCGACAAGCCCAACGCCTTCAACGCCAATGTCGGGCTTTTCGCCCAGTACGACACGCGCGACGTGACGTTCAACGCCTCGAAGGGCATCTTCATCAAGGCCGAGGCCAAATGGTATCCCGAATGGCTGGGAAACACGCGCCGCACGTTCGGACGCTTCACGCTGACCTTCGACTTCTACCAGAAACTCTGGAAAGGGGCCGTGCTGGCCTGCGACCTCTACGCCGACGCCACGACCGGAACCCCCTCGTGGCACATGTACGCCAAAATGGGCGGCATGGAACGCATGCGCGGTTACTACGAGGGACGCTACCGCGACAAAAAACTGGTGGAAACGCAGATCGAACTGCGGCAGAAAATCTACCGCCGCCACGGCATCGTGGGATGGATCGGCGGCGGGCAGGTCTGGGGCACGGAGAAATTCCGCTGGGGAAACACGCTTTGCAGTTTCGGCTGCGGCTACCGCTTCGAATTCAAGAACCGCATGAACATCCGCCTCGATTACGGCTGGGGCAATTTCGGCAACCAGAATCTGCCGTGGGACCGCAAGCGATCCTCGGCGTTCCTGTTCACCGCTTCGGAAGCATTCTAAAGAATATATACGAGGATAAAACCTTCGTCCAGAGAGACGGAGAGCCTGACCGGCTCTCCGTTTCCGATCCGTCCCGCCAGCGTCCCGGCAGCAAGGTCGAGCCGCACGACGTGCAGATCCCTCCGGAAATCCAGCTCCCGGCGTCCGGCATACTTGTAGAGCGTCTCTTTTGCACACCAGACGATCCCCGGCAGAAGCGGGTCGTCGGAAAGGGCCTCCTCTTCAGGCGTCAGGTAGCGGCTCGTGGCGCGTCTGAAATCGCGCGTTGCGGGTTCGATGTCCACGGCGCAACGCTCCGGGGAGGCGCAGACCGCGATGCGGCCGGCGCAATGGGCGACGGAGATATGGACGGCCCGGTTCGTCAGCACCGGGGCGCCCAGCGCATCGTAGGCGATCCCGACGTCGTCCCCCAGTTCGCGGCGCACCACGGCCCGCCACGTAAGGAACTCGGCCCGGCGGCGTTCCGACACGAACCCGGCTGCCGCGGCACGTTCTTCGGAAGTCGTCCACCGGGCGGACTCTTCGGCCGTCAGCGGCGGCGATGTCCACAGGGCCGGAATCATTGAAGGTCGACGCGGATTTTATCGACCCGGTGGCCGTCCATCTCCTGCACCGTGAAACGCAGGTCGTGCGAAGTGAAGACGTCGCCTTTGCGCGGAAAGTCGCGTTTGAGTTCGAGCATCAGCCCGGCAAGGGTTTCGGCCTCGCCCCGGACGTCGGCGAAAACGTCCTCGCCGATGTCGAGGATACGCTCGAAATCCCCGAGGTGGGTCTTTCCCTCGAAAATATAGCTCTTGGCGTCGAGCCGCGTGTAGAAGCACTCGTCGTTGTCGCTCTCGTCGGAAATCTCGCCGACGATCTCTTCGATGATGTCTTCGAGCGACACCAGCCCCAGCGTCGAACCGTACTCGTCGACGACGATGGCCATGTGGACCTTGTTCGACTGGAAGTCGGCCAGCAGGTCGTTGATCTTTTTGTGCTCGGGGACGAAATAGGGTTTGCGGATCAGCTGCTGCCACGCGAAATCGCCGCCGTTGTTGATGTAGGGCAGCAGGTCCTTGACGTAGAGCGTCCCGCGGATATTGTCCACATCCTCTTCGTAGACCGGGATGCGCGAGAAGCCCGATTCGATGATCGTCCTCTTGACCGTCTCGTAATCGGCCGTCATGGAGAGCGCCGTGATGTCCACACGGGGTTTCATAATCTCCTGCACTTCGGTATTGACGAAGTTGACGATGCCCGAAAGCATCACGTGCTCCTCGGGGCTGGAACTCTGCGTCATGTCGACGGCGTCGGCCAGTTCGTCGAGCGAAATCTCGCTCTTGTGCGCGGCCTTTTCGCTGATGCGGCTGCTCGTGCGGACCAGCGCATAGGAGAGCGGATAGAAAACCCACCGCAGCACCAGCAGCGGACGGGCCACCATCGAGGCGAAGCGCAGGGGAATCGTCTGCGCCAGCACTTTGGGCAGTATCTCGCCGAAAAGCAGCAGCAGGAAAGTCACCAGCACGGTCTTGAACAGGAACTCGAACCGCAGGAAAGTGAAGACCGAGTCGATGATCCCGGCCGTGAGGATGACGATGCAGATATTCACCAGATTGTTGACCACCAGGATCGTGGCCAGCAGCAGGTCGACGTTCGCCAGCAGCCGCAGCATGGCGGCGGCCGATGCGCTTCTGCGGCTCTGCAAATGACGTATGTCATTGTGCGAGAGGGAGAAAAAAGAAGTCTCGGCCCCCGAAACGAGCGCCGAAACACACAACAGGCAGAGCGTCACCGCGCAAAGCACGGCGATATGGGGTGAGAACCCGTTGAACGTAATCCAGGAATGCGCGTCTTCCAAATTGAAAATCGGTTAGTTAATCGAATAGCGAGCCGCCCTGCGACTCCTCTTTCTGCGCCTGGGCATCGGTCGTATCGTCCTTCAGCACCTCCTTACGGCTGCCGGGGACGCGCACGATGAACTTCGAGTTGCGCGACTGGTAGGCGGGTTTGGCCAGCAGGGTGTCGATGTTGCTGTAACGGGTCGGCTTGGCGCCGAGCATCACCAGTTCGGGCTGACGCTGGGCGGGTTTGGGGGGCAGGGGTTTGATCGGCTCCAGCACGGGTGCCGCGGCGGACGTCTCCTTGACGGCCGGTTCGACGGTGCGGACCGGGGGAATGATCTGCTTCATCACGCCGGGCTGCGCGTCGCCTTCGAATCCCGTGGCCACGACCACCAGCTCGATGAAATTGCCCAGCTGCGGCTTCTCGCTCGTACCCCAGATGATGTTGGCGTTGTGGATCACCCCGTTGTCGTCCTGCACGCTGGCGTGGGCCTGAATATACTCCAGAATCCGCACCACCTCCTCGTACATCAAGGCGTCGGCGTCCGACACCGAAATATTCAGCAGGATGTTCTTGGCGCCCGAAATCAGGTTGTGATCCAGCAGCGGGGAGCGCAGCGACGCTTCGGCCACCGCCTCGGCGCGCTTGTCGCCGTCGGCCGTAGCCACGGCCATATGCGCCCGGCCGCTGTTGCGCATCACCTTCGAGACATCGGCGAAGTCGACGTTCACCAGATCGCTCTCGACGGTGATGATCTCCGCGATACCCTTGGCCGCAGAGGCCAGAATGTCGTCGGCCTTGCCGAAAGCCTGCTTCAGCGAGAGGCGGCCGTAGATTTCCAGAATGTTTTCGTTGTTGATGATCAGCAGCGAATCGGTGTTCTGGCGCAGCTCCTCGATACCACGGAACGCCTGTTCGTAACGGATCTTGCCCTCGACGGCCAGCGGCGAGGTGACGATGGCCACGGTCAGCAGCCCCATCTCCTTGGCCAGCTTGGCGATGACGGGCGATGCTCCCGTGCCCGTTCCGCCGCCCATGCCGGCGGTGATGAAGAGCATCTTCGTACCGGCCTCTTCGAGCACCTGGCGGATTTCGGGCAGCGACTCGACGGCCGCGCGGCGGCCGTTCTCCGGATCGTTCCCGGCTCCGAGACCTTCGGAGCCGAGGCGGATCTTCCGCTCAACGGGGCTTTTGTCGAGCGCCTGCTGGTCGGTGTTGCAGACCATGAACGTAACGCCCCTGATCCCGAGGTTCCACATATGGTTTACGGCATTGCCCCCTGCGCCGCCGACGCCGACCACCGTAATGATCGAGCCGTCCGTGCGCGGGACCTTGATTTCCGACATCAATTCGTCTGTCATATCGTTATTTCCTAATTATCCAAACAACTTAAATTACCTTTCCCGCAGATGAGCGGTGCTTTCGCGGCGTTCCCCTGCGTTTACAAATCCGACCCTTCCCTGAATCCCTCCCCGGAGGGGACTTGTCGCGGCGCAACCGGGGGTTCAGCCGGGATGTCAACCGGAATGCGGACGAGCTGATCTACCCTAAATCTCCTCGTCCTCGGCGGCCGTGAAACTCTTGTTGATCTTGTCGAAGGTCTTCTGGAAGATCGCGCCCCAGTTGCGGGTGCGCTTGGGTTCGACCATCGGCGGCTCGGCGGCGCTCTCTTCGTCCGTCCGTCCGGCCGATTCGGCTCCGGCCGGCACCCCGGAATCGGGTTCCGAAGCCGACACGGGAGGCGTATAGGGCGGAGCAGCGGGCTGCTGCGGAGCCTTGAACCCGCCCGCTGCGGGCCGCGGCGGCGTGAAAGACCGGAGCGGCTCGGGACGCGGAGCCGCGGGATGCTCGATGACGGCGCAGCCGCCCAGTTCGGCCCCCTTGAGCAGGATGCCCACGGCGGTCGAGAAAGCGGCGTCCGCAACCTTCTCCTTCGACTCCCCGGTGATTCCCGTCTCGGGCACAGCGACACGCACGTCCATGCCCGTCACGCGGCGGAACAGTTCGTCGAGGTCCTTCAATTTGGCCGAACCGCCCGTCAGCACGATGCCGTAGGCCAGTTTCCCGGCGTATCCCGAATCCTTGATCTCCTGCTGCACGAACTCCGCGATGTCCGTGGCGCGGGCCTCGATCACCGTGGCCAGGTTGCGCAGCAGAATGTCCTTCGCCTCGCGGGCCGTACGGCCATTGACGCGGATCAGCTTGTCCTCGGGAGCCAGTTCGGCGACCGCCGAACCGTATTTCTGCTTGAGGCTCTCGACGTGTTTCTCGGGAACGCTCATCGTGCGGATGTCGCGGTTGATGGCCGATGCGCCCATCGGGATCGAAGCGACGTAACGCACCACGTTGCGGTAATAGACCGTCACGTCGGTGACGCCGCCGCCGACGTCGACCACGGCCACGCCCTCCTCCTTCTCATCGGGCAGCAACACCGCTTCGGGCGTCGCCAGCGCGTCGGACATGACGCCCAGCATCTTGATGCCGAGGCGTTTCAGGGCCATATCGAGACGCTGCATCGGGGTTTTGAGGCAAAGGATGAAGTTGAACGTCGACGAAAGTTTCTTGCCGAACGAACCCACGGGATTGCGCACCTCCTGGTTGTCGTCGACCATGTAGTTCTGGGGCACGCGCTCCATAATGGTCTCGTCGTCGGGGGCCTGCACGTTGCGCATGCGGTCGAACAGCGCATCGACGTCCTTCTGGTTGACGCCGTTCTGGGGATCGTAGACGAAGACATGGTCGGTATGGCGCGCACAGCGCACGAAGTCGCCCGAGATACCGGCATACGCCTCCGTGATGCGGATTCCGAGCTGCTGCTCGGCCTCCGACACGGCCTCGCGGATGGCGCGGCTCACCAGTTCGATATTCTCGATCCGGCCCGCATTGACTCCCTCGACGGGCTTCGTGACGACACACGCCACGTCAAGCAGGCCTTCGGGCGTCTTCTCCCCGACGGCCACCACGACCGACGAGCAGCCCAAATCGACGGCAACGGTATAATTCTTTTTTTCCACGGTATAATCCTTTTACTTCTTGCAAACCACCTGGTCGTTATATCTGATGTCAATAGTGCGGTATTCGCTCCAGCCGATCGACGAGAGGCCGCTGCGGTAAAACCGCAACAGTTTGTCGAACTTGCGCTCCACGTCCTCCAGCCGGCCGAAAAGCACGGCGAAGCGGCCGCTGCGGGGCGTAAGTTCCACCTCCAATGCTCCGCTGGGGGTCGTTTTCGCGGTGATCTGCACCACTTCCGACCTCCAGAAATCATCGTCTTCGACAGTTTCTACAAAGGTAAGGAGTTTCATGAAATCTTCGTAGCTTTTCTCCAACTTTTTTTGTTTCCGCCGCTCGGCCTCCTGCAACCCGGCGATACGCTCGATCTCCTCGCGGATCACGCCCGCCCGGTAGCGGTAGGTGCGGCGCAGGCCGGCTTTTTTCTCGCGCAGCGCGTCGACCCGCGCATCGAACTCCCGCGAACCTTCCAGCCGCCACCACTGCCGCTTGATGCGCATGCGGCGCAGGGCCGAAATGTTGCGGTCGTTCTCCATCTCACGCCGGTAGAGAGGGTATTTCTCGCGTTCGAGTTCGGCGATGCGTTCGTCAATCTCGCCGAGACGCAGGTCGATATGCTCCCGCACGCTCCCGACGTACGACGCAGGGAAGGGAGGACGGTAACTGCCGGTGACCACCGGCACGTAGAGCGACGAGGCGCGGGGCGCGGCGAAGACATAGCCGTCGGCGGTCACGTAGGCGTTCATGCCGTCGGTAAGCAGGCGCACCAGCGGCTTGCGCTGGCTGATCTCGATGTGCAGCGTTCCCCCGTAGGAGACATAGGCAACCGTTTTATCCACGAATCCGTTGCGGGCGATCAGTCGTTCGATACCCGTCAGGTCCACCGCATCAACTGCCGTGCCGAGTGTCTTGATTCCGGCATGTGAAATCCACTGGCGGACCATCGCTGCCGAGACCAGATGTCCCTGCGAAGAGCTGTCCACCACCTCGATCTCCAGCTTTCCGACCGTACCCGTCCTGCGCACGCGCCGCACCGCCGAGGCCGCAAAGACGATGTATGCGGCCACGGCGACCCACAGCAGGGTCAGAAGCGTGTATCGGAGGTAGCGGGACATCACTATTAAAAATTATGAAAAATCATTCAGGCAGATTCCAAGCCACGCAAGAAGTCGTTTTTGTCAAGCAAAAGAGACCTCATCAACTCCAGCCGGAAACGAAAATGCCAAAAACAGATGCCTGTATTTTTAATATTTAGCTTTTCATTTTTAATCGCTCCGCCAATGCGGGGCAGCAGGCGTCGATATTGCCGGCGCCGAAGCTGATCACAACGTCGGTGTCCATCGCGGCCACCTCGTCGGCCAAATGGTCGCGGTCGACGATACGGCACGGCGCGGCGACCCGTCGGGCGATGATCTCCGAGGTGATGCCCGGAATCGGCTCCTCGCGGGCCGGATAGATCGGCAGCAGTACCACTTCGTCGGCATGCGACAACGCCCCCGAGAACTCCGCATGGAGGTCGCGCGTACGGGTGTAGAGGTGGGGCTGGAACAGCGCCGTGATCCGCCGCCCGGGGAACATCTTCCGCACGGAGGTGAGCGTTGCGGCCAGCTCGCGCGGATGATGGGCGTAGTCGTCCATATAGACCTGCTTCGGGGTGTTGACATAGAACTCGAAACGCCGTTTCACCCCCGAGAACGAGGCCAGCGCGCCGCGCAGCTTATCGGCATCCAGCGGAGTTCCTCCGGCCTTCGCGGCGCACCACACCGAAGCGACGGCCGCGACCGCGTTTTCGATGTTGACCCACCCCGGAACGCCCAGCGTGCACCCCTCGAACGCGCCCGAGGGTGTCACCAGGTCGTAACGGTAATGCCCCCCTTCGAGCAGCTGCACGTTGCGGGCGTAGAAATCACACGGCTCGTCGTAGGAATAACGGTATACGGCGATCCCGGGGTTGTCGATCACGATGTCGACGCCCCGCTTGATGATGAGCGAGCCGCCCGGCCGGATCTGCCGCACGAACTGCGAGAAGGCCTCCTTCACCGCCTCGTGCGTCCCGTAGATGTCGAGGTGGTCGGCATCGGCCGAGGTGACCACCGCCACGTCGGGATACAGCCGCAGGAACGACCGGTCGAACTCGTCGGCCTCGACAGCCAGTCTCCCGCCGTCGCCCAGCACCAGATTGCCGCCGAAATTCTTCGAAATGCCCCCCAGAAAAGCCGAGCCGCCGCCCGTCAGCGCGCGGTTGAGCCATGCCACCATCGTCGAAGTGGTGGTCTTGCCGTGCGTGCCCGCCACGGCCATCACGTATTTGCCCTCCGCAAGATGCCCCAGCATCTGCGAACGCTTCTCGACGCAGAAACCGTGTTCGCGAAAATAGCGGTATTCGCCGTGATCCTGCGGCACGGCCGGGGTGTAGACGACCATCGTCTTCTTCGGGTCGAGAAATCCTTCGGGGATCAGCCGCACGTCGTCCTCATAGTGGACCGCCGCGCCCTCCGCTTCGAGTTCGCCGGTCAGGTGCGAAGGCGTGCGGTCATAGCCCGCGACGGCATACCCCCCGTGCAGAAAATAGCGCGCCAGGGCACTCATGCCGATGCCGCCGATACCCAGAAAATAGACGTTCTTGTATTCCATCACTTCATTACCTTTACAATCTCATTGACAATATCTTCCGCGGCGTCGGGCCTGGCCAGCGCCTCCAGATTGCGGCTCATCGCCGCCAGCGTCTCCCGATCCGCCAGCAGCTCCACGGCCCGCGGCATCGCCTTCGTCTGGCACTCGGCGTCCGGAACGACCACCGCCGCGCCCTTCGTCTCCAGCGCCCGGGCGTTTTTGGTCTGATGGTCCTCGGCCACGTTGGGCGACGGAACGAACAGCACCGGCTTGGCAACGAGGCACAACTCGGAGACCGTCCCGGCCCCGCTGCGCGAGACGACCAGATCGGCCGCGGCGTAGGCGTAGTCCATGCGGTCGATGAAAGCCCCCTGCCAGACGTGCGCGGCGGGGTGCGCGGCCAGAAAGGCCTGCATTTCGCGCTCGTAGTACTTGCCCGTCTGCCAGATCACCTGCACGGGGGCCTTGCCGTCCGTCCCGACGATCCACGCCTTCATCATCTCGTTCAGCGACCGTGTGCCGAGCGACCCGCCGACCACCAGGATCACCGGAAGATCGGGCGTCAGCCCGTAATATTCCAGCGCCTCGGCGCGGTCGGCGCCCTCCTTCGAAAAGCGGCCCCGCAGGGGATTGCCCGTCAGCGAGATCTTCGCCGCCGGGAAGAAGCGTTCCATGCCTTCGTAAGCCGTGCAGATGCGCCGCGCGCCCTTCGCGAGGATTTTATTCGTCACGCCCGCATAGGAGTTCTGCTCCTGAATCACGGTCGGCACGCCCATCCGCTGCGCGGCCCACAGCACCGGAGCGCTGGCATAGCCGCCGAAGCCCACCACGGCGTCGGCCCCGAAGTCGCGGATGATCCTCTTCGCCATCCGGATGCTCTTCACCGCCTTGAACGGCACCGCCAGGTTGCGCCAGTCCAGCCGCCGCTGAAGGCCCGCGATCGGCAAGCCCACGATGCGGTAGCCCAGCGCCGGGACCTTCTCCATCTCCATCTTGCCCTCGGCCCCGACGAAGAGAATCTCCACCCCGTCGCCGAAACGCCGTTTCAAGGCCTCGGCAACAGCCACGGCCGGGTAGATATGGCCTCCGGTTCCACCTCCGGAAAGAATGATGCGTTTCATCGTATCTAATTTTTAATTCTTAATTTTTAATTGATTCTGCCGCCGGGGCGGCAGAATCATCGTCCCCAGTTCCCCCGGTCCAGCGACCGGTAGTTGATCGCCTCGGCGATGTCCGCCTGAACGATGTCGGCGCGTCCCGCCAGGTCGGCGATCGTGCGCGCCGCCTTCAGGATACGGTCGTAGGCCCGCGCCGAGAGCGACAGCCGCTCCATGGCCCGCTCCAGCAGCGCGGCCGAAGCCGCATCGAGACGGCAGTATTCGCGCAGCATCGCGCTGTTCATCATCGAGTTGGTATGAACCCCCTCGACACCGCCGAAGCGCGCCTCCTGCACCGCCCGCGCCCGGATGACCCGTTCGCGAACCGCAGCGCTCGCCTCGCCCGGCGCAGCCGCCGACAACTCCTGCGGAGTCACGGGCGTCACCTCCACATGCAGGTCGATGCGGTCCATCAGCGGACCCGAAATACGGCCCATATAACGGTGCACCGACCCCGGAGAACAGGTGCACTCCTTCGTCGGGTGGTTGTAATAGCCGCACGGGCAGGGATTCATCGCCGCCACGAGCGTAAAATTCGCCGGGTATTCGACGCTGTATCTGGCCCGCGAAACCACGATCTTCTTCTCCTCCAGCGGCTGCCGCAGCACTTCGAGCACGCTGCGCCCGAATTCGGGCAGCTCATCGAGGAACAGCACGCCGTTGTGGGCCAGCGACACCTCGCCCGGCCGCGGCGACTGCCCGCCGCCGATCACGGCGACCTGCGAAGCCGTATGATGCGGAGCGCGAAACGGCCGCCGGGTCATCAGCCCGCCCGTCATGCCCGCCTTGCCCGCCACGGAGTGTATCTTGGTCGTTTCGAGCGCCTCTTCGCGCGAAAGCGGCGGCAGGATCGTCGGCAGACGCCGTGCGAGCATCGTCTTGCCCGAACCCGGCGCACCGACCATGATGACGTTGTGCCCTCCCGCCGCCGCGATCTCCAGCGCGCGTTTCACATGCATCTGGCCCCGCACGTCGGCGAAATCCTCCGCATAGTGCGTCGCCGCCGCGGCGAACGGTTCGTCGTCGGCCGGCACGGCAGGCGCAATCTCCGCCTCGCCGTTCAGGTATCCGACGACCTGGCGCAAGGTCGTGGCGCCGATCACCTCGATGCCGTCGACAACCGCGGCCTCCGCCGCGTTTTCCGCCGGGACGAACAGCTGCCGGATACCCGCCGCCCGGGCTGCCAGGGCCATGGGCAGCACGCCGG
>OGIE01003975.1_pt1 | contig 14772 bp, 20 predicted proteins | sample 1571581 | NCBI WGS metagenome assembly OGIE01 (sample SAMEA2582021, study PRJEB24529) | metagenome | biome: Human gut stool | place: China | collected 2011
GGAATCCCATCATTTCTACGTGAGCAGGAACTGATGAAGAACCAGCGAACTGAGCGTCTGAGTGCATACGGCCCATTGTATCCGTCATACCATAAGAAGCAGCGACACAGCATCCCTGTAAGTCTTTGCAATCTGCTATTAATCAATGCTGTAATAGCAAAAGATAAACTCCTTGTTAATAAGTAAAAGAACGAATTATCAAAAAGGGCTGCATCATGGGCAAATTCCCTTTAGACGAGAGTAATCCTTTAATAGGATTGAGAACTGGTTATGCTTTAAATAATTAGAGTTTATTTAGAACAAACTTAATATGCCATTTTAATCTCTCATATGACCCTAAGTCTAAAGCTCTTTGTCCTGTGAGCATACTTGTAAAGAAAACAGGGGTGTTGTTTAGTATAGGATGGTCTTGTATTCTATACGTTCCAATAACATCGTCAAACTTATAGTTAAAGCAGTCTTGATTGAAATTACCATCTGTCAGCCATTTTCTTGCGTAGGTGTTATTTACAATAATGATACGTGGATGTGCTAATTCAATAATTTCCTTAGATATTAGATATTGCGCCTTTGCAAAATCGTATCCAATTCTGTTATATTTGTTTTCGCACAATTCAGCAATAGTCTTTTGGTTAGTTTCTCTCATATAAAGTAAGTCAAGATGTGCCCAAGGAATACCTGTTTCTTGATGTATCTCTTTGAATTTCTTGAAATATGGATGTATCTCTCCATGGGAATTAGAATAAAAAGTTCTCTCCTCTGTATCATCACCAACTACAGATGGATTGATACCTATAAACAAAAGAGCATCTTTTGTAATGCAATCTTGTACTGCATATCCTCTTTCTCTTATTGGGATGGATTTGAAATTGCCATCATCCCATAGTTGATTGATTTTGAGGGAAAATAGTTCTTTAACAGAAAGTGATTCCATGATGAAACTTTATTTTATTGTTCTTTTAACAAGTAAGCGTATCTACCTTGCCCTTTGTCTGCAACACGTGACAAAACTTTGTAGCTTCTTTCTTTACGATTGAACTCTACCAAGTCTTCGCTACCATCTGGATTAGCTAAATAAAAGTTTCCTTTGTTATCCCAGAAAGGTATGGCAATTCCTTTACTCCATCCCTCTAAGTAAATGCGTTCCACTTCCTTGCTTACTTCCTCATTTACCTGTTTGATGGTTTTGCCATTAGACAGTTTTATGTTCTCTATTTCAGCGTATTCACACATGACTCTTTTAATTTAGATGATATTATTTCTTTAATTTGCCCTCTCGTATCGCTCTCTGTTGGTCTAAACGTTTTTGCTGTTCAAGTGCTTCTTCTCTTGTTAGAGGATGCTTCTTCCATTCTTCAATAGATTTACGAGTTCGCTCTATCCATTGCTTGTGAAATTCATTAATATATTCCTCCATGATTCACTTGGTTATGAGTTGTGTAATATAACTGTTATATGATGGCTTTACTTGTTATTCTCATATTCTTTCTCAAACGCCCATATCGCATCAATAAAAGAGTTCATATTGTTAATGTTGAAAACACCAAAATTCTCAGTCCATTTATAGTTGTGGGCAGTTAGCTCATTCGCTTTATATCTATGTCTTAATTTTGGATAAGGTTGCCAAGCGTTATAGTATTGTCCAAAATCGCAAATAAATCCTACATCATATAATTCCCAGTCACCAAAAGGAATAGCATTGCTTTGCATAAAATCATCAGCTCTATACATTCCTACTACTTTCAAGGATGTGTTGACATATCCTAAGCTAGTCCAATTATAAGGAGAAACGACTATAATCCATACTGTATTACTTAAATCTTTGGGCAACTTCTGATAAGTTTTAGTCGTTTTCATCCAATCTTCAATGATAATAAAGTAATTAGTAGGAAGAAAATCTTCCTTCATGTTTTGTTTGGTTTGCTTAATAGTAGATAAGAACCATGCTCTTGTCATAACAGTAGGTATTATTTTGGTATCTTAGGCAAAAGTAGTATGTTTCTTTGGATATGCAAAAACTAATCTATACTAATGGTAATATGAACTTGAGTATTCCACAAACAAATCCCCATATCCCTGTTAATACCACGCAAGCTAATGCTATTCCAAATGCTACAATCCCTATTGCTAATATTACTATCAGAATATTAAACCATATACTCTTAGATAGCTGTTCTACGTTTCTCTCCATATAATAGCGTTCTGGTATAAGTGGTTGTACCTTACCTAATAATATATCGTTCAATGCATCTTTCTTAGCCTGTGACATCTTATCAACTATCCTTTGTGCTTCATCTAAGGTCATATCGCTAATATCTACCTTTAGTCGTAGGATATTCTCATTATATAAATCTTGGTTACATAGTATGGTCTTGATTGCCTTACATTGCTTCGTGCTAAAACATATATTCATAATAATAGAATTTGAATTTTGTATTGGTAATCTGGTTGTAGAAGTATCTGTATGTACACCTATCATACTTTTGTAGCGAAGATATGATTTCATCTGATAATTACTATCATGTGAATTGAGGTCTTGAATGAAAGTCTCCAATACTCTTATAAAGGTACTGTGTCCTAAATGAATCTGTTGTGTAGTAATTTCTGATTAGCTAAGGTTACAAGAAAAAAAACAGCAGATGAGTTAATTCTCAAATGCTGTTCTTGATAATCTGGTTAGGTGTGTAAGGTACTACTTCGTTATCTTCTTATAGGTAGTAGTTGTAATATCATCCAGTTCTTCGCCACCATCATCTGTATTGTCCCAATCTTCAAAGGCAAGAATTAGCTTATTGGCTGTAAGTTCATTTATAGTAATAACATCAGAATAGCCATCGTTGTAAGTAACAGTTAGCTTGTTATCCTTTAACGTCCAACGTGCAGGTGTAGTACCATCATATTCAATACAAGTGCCATCTGCTTTAAATTCCCATGAGCCATTAGTATAGGCTTCATCAGAGGTAACTACTTCTTTACCATTTACGATTTCATGAGTTTTTTGCCAAGTAGATTGCCATTTGCCAATTAGATTAGCTTGTTCAATAACAGGTTTTTCTTCTTCATCGTCCTTGCTACAAGATGATAAACCAATACACACTACAGCCATAACAAAAGCTGCTAAGATTCTAAATGTTTTCATTTGAGTTAATTATTTGAGATTAATAATGTATTCTGTAATTAGCCTAAATACGTCACCTGCCATTAGCCTACCACTTACAGGTGAATCAGTTTTATTAATGGAAACGATAATACTATATTTAGGATTATCAGCAGGGAAATAACCATAAAACTCTGCTGCATACTCATTCTTGGTAGTATCTTCATTAGTAGTAAGCAGAGTAGTACCTTGTATTCCTGCTATTGCTACTTTGTCAGAGTATGCAGGTTTGCCTAATCCATCAGTAATATTAAATAGTAATGCCTGTTTCAAACTGTCAATACTAACCTTACTTGCTATCTGTGGGTTGATAACGATTGCACTATCCTTATATAGTTGAGGTGTTATCATTTTTCCATTATTGGCAATGGCATTATAAAAGGTAAGGATTTGGACTGGTGCAATAGATGAGTTATACCCATTACAAGTATATACCAAGTCTGTATCGTGCCAAATGGAATCTTTAGTCATAAATCGAATGGGATGCAGTTCTTCAAAGTCTTTTAGCTTGTCTAAATCTCCCATACCCATTTGATGTAGACGTGTTACGTAACCCATTGGATTATCTTTAAACGCTTCCAATGTAGCCTTTACTGTGGCGATATTGGAATTACAAGCTAATCCCTGTTTTACTGTAATCTCACCATATCCACCTTTATTCCAGTTGTGGTCTTTAATTGCTCCACCTTTAAATGAGTAAATCCCATTTCTTGTATCAACTTTATCATTCAATTTTACCTTACCAGTTTCTAATGCTGCCAATACAGAAATAGGATTCATTAGTCCTGTAGGCTTTTGTATACTGAAATTGTTACAAGGTTGGTAGTTTGCGCTATCTTTCCTTGTAAGTCCAATCAGTGCTTTAATATGTCCTGTTTGAACTTCCATTATAATGACTTGTCCAGATAAGGCATTGATTTCAGATAACTTGTGTTCTAAGATAGAAGTAGCCTTTACTTGTAGGGTACTATCTATTGTAGATACTTGTTTTACGCCTTGTTGTATGGGATGGCAACTTAATAAGGTTACGATGATGAACGATGTATAATATAGGTGTTTCATCTTTTATGAGTTATTTGAAATGTATTGAATTACCTTTTCTGACAATAGCTGTCAATTCCTCATTGTTTCCTAGTGAGGTGAAGAATAGGGAACTACTTGAATCAAGAATGAGATTTAGACTACATTCGTTAGGTGATAACAATAATGTCAATTTCGATGTACTGTTGCCATCTGAAACGTGGAATACATATTCCCTATTAGACTTAATGGTACAGTCTAATATTTGAATACTTATTATTTCCTCGTTACCTTTGTCCACATCTACTATTTTGGCTGTCCATTGGTTGTCCTTAACTTGAAAGGTAAGTGAACTGAACAGTTCTTTACATTGTCTATTGCTATTTTCAATTAGACACATCGTTTGGAATAGTGTAATTGGAATGTAGGGTTTCTGTGGGCTTTGGGCTGTATAGTACGTTTCTTGACAAATACCTTTTAAAGGTACTATTAGCACTAATAGCACTGTGATAATTAGTAATTTCAAATTTCTCATAATCTTAAATTAATGTTGTTGTTATCTATTCTATTTAATGTTGATTGGTGGATAGTCTTATTAAGGTCTGCGTGGGTTGTCCATCCAGTTGTTTTCTCTTTTATGAGGAGAAGATGCGCATTGTCCAATGGCACTTATAAGAAATCCCAAGACAATAATTACTAGTAATACTATTACACACCCTTTATTCATTCGTCCTCCAAAATTCCATAATATTATCAGAGCTAATAGTGCAATAACTCCTATTATTAATGCTGTTTCCATGTTTCCAAATGTGTTAGGTGTGAGCTACTTTGTAATACAGAAAGTTACTGGTTTACCCATATACTCACCATTCGCATAATAAGAAAAGTCTGATTGGATGTTTAGTAGATAACGTTTTGTATCTGTAGATACATTAGGATTCGCAATATCATCATCTACATTGCGAAGTGGGATATTGACTGACTTCCATCTTTTAGTTTTGTCAATTACTAATTCATTGTAGATTCCTACTAATGTTCTTGTTCCATTGTCATTCACCAGCACTTTGGCTTTAGTTGGGTACTTGGAATACCCTGCTATTAACAAACCTGTTGTCTCTATATGACTGGCATATAGGTTTACTGATATGATAACTAATACAAGCAATGCACATACTTTTCTCATAATCTTAAAGTTATGCTTACCTGTTCCCTCTGGAAAGCTATTATAATTGAAAAGCGTGGGAACTATTGAATATCATAAATCTGCTCAGAGGTATCGCCAAACACCCACAACTCAAATTATATAATAAACAATAGCCCACGCCAGAATGTATATATAGTCCATCCATATAAGATGAGTATATAACACTGACGTGAGCGTCCTGCCTATTATTCTTGAGTTGTTCATTCAATTGGCGATTTTCTGAACAAGAATAATATCTCAAACGCTCTTTCGTTATCTAAATATGTCCTCTTTCAGTGACCTAACGACTTAGGTTTGAAAGAATACAATACAAAATTACTAAAAGCGTTTGAATTAGCAAGAACTTTGTTCATTAAAAGGTTAGGCAATCATAGGTGTGTAGTAGTTCTTCCTGTCTTAGTCCTAAGTAGCGTTTGGTTATGGCTATGTTGGAATGATTGAACAAATCCATTAATTTCACTAAAGCAAGTTCAGCGTTATCTGCATTCTGGTTATAAACTTGCCTACCAAATGTCTTTCTAAGACTATGGCAACTAAAGTTCTTAATTGATAACTTGTATTCTGCTTTAATCTCCTTTAGAATAATGTTAATCCTTTGGATTGTGTAAACAGTTCCTTTTTGACTGACTAAAATAGGTGCATTAATTCCAATGGGATTAATTTGCTTGTAGCAATCTGCAATGTGTCGCTTTAGTTGGGAGTTAATTCTAATGGTACGTTGCTTTCCAGTCTTGTGTTCAATAATGGAAAACTCATCCACATTCAGAATATCATTCCACCTTAAAGAAAGAATGTCACTAATACGCAATCCCCAAAAGCACCCTACACTAATAAGTAAGCTCATTTTGTAGTTGGCATCTTTATAGAGTAAACGTATTAGTTTCATAGCTTCATTCCATTGCAGATAATCGCTTGTGGTTTGGCTGTACTTTAAACTCATAATGTTCAGTTTTAATAGTGGGTGAATGAAAGTGAACATTCCATGTAGCACCCAAATGTTAGATATAACCTAACTGATTGAATGATAATAGAATGTTCACTTTGTACAATAGTGAATGTTTTAGTAATGGTAAATTGGAAATATTCAAATACTGAATACCCCCAAATACCACTAATCTAAAAACCACTTGTATTTCTCATCACCATGTAAAGCTGAATTAATACCAACTGCCATTTCTGTAGCATTTAGTGACCTGTCTAAGAAACTATCAATATAGGAACTCTTATTTGCACCTGTCAGCAAATTGTAGAATTTCCACATATTAATATCACTGCCTAAACTACCAAAGTTCTCATCTTGTATGTATGCCTTAGATACACTATTAATTTGTGTATCAGTAAGCAACATTCTTGGAATCTCCTTTTGATAGCCTTGTGGCAATGACTGGTAAAGTCTCATTCTTCCTAACAGTTGGCAAAACTGGTGTTCAGTAAGATAAGAATTAGTAAGCGTTTGCATCAAATGTATGTGTTTGGCTGGATTGTAGTTGTTGAACATTTCCAATACAATACGATATAATTCGTTAGTATTAGAAACTTCCAAACAGCTATTCAGCCCATCAGTAAACACACATAAGTTACAACATACTTGATTCTTAAACCCTATAAAGACTTTGAATTTCTCTATTCCCTTTTTGGAATATAGATTCATGTGATTATAGGCACGAACGCCACCAATAGATAAGGTAAGTTTGTTCCCTTCAATTGTTTCATAGATAGTTGGCACTTCAAAGCAGAACATCATTCTCTCATAATATTGTGTCTTGTCAGATTCTAAAAGCTGGTTCACTGGCTTGTGTATAGCTTCTGGAATACGACCTTTAACAATGTGTGATACTCTAATGTCTGGTTTGTCAATTCGTTCACCACTAAAGAATGAGTTTGCAGCATCCCAAACAGTTTCAATAAAGTTAGGGTGTGAGATTGTAAGTTCATTGTCCTTAGAAAAGACTGGCACAATACAATCTGTCTTTAAATGCTGTAAATCAACTTCTTTTGTGTTAGCTTCAATGAAGTGTGGATTATCCTTTTTAGGTTGTTCCACTACTTCCATGTAATCAACTGTTTCAGCGATTTCTTGTAAATCACTTCTTCTCTTAGGTAGTAAGTCTAATGTTTCCATAATCTATTTTTTAATGTTCCTGTTCTTTTCTAATTCCTTTGCTATTCTTGCATCCCTTTTGCCTTGTATAACATCTCTGTAATACTTTGCATTGCTATTGTTTTCAGCTTCTTGCTTTTTAACACTGCCACGCATGAATAGAAAGAAAACAAATGCAATAGCAATGACTGGATTAATGATTAGCCCAACTACCACCAACACAATAAGAACTACCACTAATAGATAATCTCCTGCTTCCATAAGCCCAATTTTAATAATGAATACTGTGTAAATTTTGAGTAAAGGAGAACTTTGTAGATGAAAGTCTACTAACCAAACAGGAATGTGTGTGCCATTAGTTAAGCCTTAAGGTTTGATTTGCCATAAGGATTAAAAAAGGTACTACTTCCCAAATTTGGTACAGTGAGTTTTCACGAAAGATTCTACTTTATTTCAAGACTTGGTGGGAGGCATAATTGGTTACAGGAGTATCTCACGCCTAATTCTTCATAATTTTGCTATCTGCTATATAAGTAATCTTACAGGAAAAGGTTCTCAATTTTAAATGGCAGGGGGTGTTTGTTTAGAGGGGTAGTATATATACTGCATCGCTTTCCTACTTATATACTTACTATGGTGGATAGCACTTACTAAGAATTAGTGATTTTATACCATCTTAAAGTATGGTTGTTACTGATTGGGGATTATTCGTACTGTTTCTTATTATATTAATAACCAGTATAAATAATCCCCTAAACTTATTATTGGGACTTCATCTTAATGTTAGGTAATGGATTTCCCCATTCTTTACGCTGTGCTGCAATATCATTATCTAATAACAACTCATTGGGAGTAATCCTAAATCCTTTAGGTAGATATTCCAGTAATCCTGCTTTGTACAGGTCTATGTTGTAATCTTCTATTGCACTTTTACCCATTCCTAATTTTGGGGCTAATTCTTTAGGCATAAAAGGAATAACGCTATCTTCTGCAATCAGTAAGAGTTTTATATAATACCCTTTAGCCTTTACGCTTAAATTCAGCTTTATGAGCAGATAAGATAACGTTATATAGTTAGATTCCTCCATTTCTGGTATTTTGTAAAGGCTTCTCATTGTAAACTCATACACAGGATGGTTAATAGGAATAGGGTATTTCTTTCTTGTTAGTATCTTATCCATATCCTTATTGAAGTTCTTTAATGCCTCTTCACTTTCACCTGTAACTTTAGCTATATCACTAATTCTTAATCTCACGTTGTAATAGTCATTCCTATACAAGGATAAGCAGAAGAACCTGTATAGGTTGGGTGGATTGAGTTTACTTAGCATTGACTTATTAATGGTAGCATAATCTTGTCTTTTGCTTACTCTGTTCTGTAATTGACTTTGAGGTATCTTCATATTCATTAGTAGCTGATTGAATATTATGTGTATATAGTAAATCTCTCTTTTCTTTTTCTAACTTGTAATAGTAAGTAGCACCAAAGTAAATTTTAGCTTCTTTCCTATTACTAAAAGTCTTTCCTGTTGGTAAGTGAATTATCATACGATATTAATATGTAAGTTTCTGTAATGATACGTAGACTGTATAATGTCTTCCATCTCTATGTACTTTACGTTTCATATAGCCATTGAGTTGTGCATACATTCCAATCTGGAACTTATTATCTTTAACTCCTTGTTTTAGTGCTTTCTCTCTTATTTGCTCATAGGTAAATTCTTCCATTGTGGTAAATTTGACTTTAGATAGGTTATTTGTCGTCAATCTTGGTGAGTTGGAAGTATCTGTATTTCATTCGTTTGAAGTAATACAAAGATACTGAACTTTTGGTAAGCGACCTAACAGTAAGGTCGTTACTTCTGAAAGTCAACATTGTATCAGTCTAAAGTGTATTCGTTAGTAGCAACACTATGATAAAAGAAAAAAGATAGGGCCTATCTGTCACATAGGCTCTTATTTCTGTTATCCAATCTTCTTAGAGACTTCAATCAATGCTTCTTTATATGATTTGGCTTCCATGCTTTGACCTGCTTTGGGGGTAAAGTAAGCATCCCAAGTTTCTTTATTTAGTAAGCTGATTGTCGCTATAACCTTATCCATATCCTTTTCAATCTCACCATAGAATTGTTTTAATCCTGTTCCAAAGCGACCAGATAATCTATCTTTGCTCATAAACTCATTTTCATCAAGTGCCTTTAAAATACTATCTCCTTTACTCTGTGTGTCAGCACTTATTTGTACTTTTCCAAAATCAGAGAGCTTCTTATATCCTTGCTGAACTGCTTTAATCTGGGATGCAGTGAGATTTGAAGTTCCAAATGTGTACACGTTAAAGAGGAAAGGTGCTATATAGCCATCTTTCATTTTACCAAGAATATAATCTGCCCTTTTGTCTCCAGTAGAAATGTTAGAACCATAGAAATCATCATTAATCCATTTCTTGCCATTATTGCGAATAGAGATATAAGCTAAAATGTCCATACCTTTAGGTAAAATGATTCCAGTATATTTAGCTTCAACTTCTTTGAGGCCTTCAAACATTAAAGCGATAGTTCTATGTTGTCCATCTCCACACACACCATCAAATTTAGTGTAGTCTTCTTGATTTACTTTTTCCATTACAATTTCAAAGTTGCTGATAGTAGGATTACCTTCACCTTTAGAACGTACAACTGTTGGCTTTAACAGCTTGCGACCACCTAAACGATTTATAGCTTCATCCATAGGGAAGTACTCGATAGGCATTGTCTGAATGAAACCTAAAGCCTTAATCTTGTTGAATGCTTCAACTACATTTGATTTGTCAATTTCTGTACGATTTCCTTCGATAAATAATAAGTTCAAATTCTTCATGTTCATTTCTTTTTTAGTGTTAATTACTTCTTTTACGTTCTCTACTGTTGTGATTGCTTTAGTTTCCATTTTCTTTAATTTTAAAGGGTTATTGTTTTGATTACGCTGCAAAACTACTGCTATACTGACTGCTGTGTTATAAAGAATAAGTTCGATTTCGAGGTCTATTCTTTAGGAAGTCCCCAGTGGTGGAGACTTCCTTTTTTGAGAATTAATCTTCTTCCTCTTCTTCCTCATCATCATCGTACAATCCACTTGATAGCATTTCTGCTGCTCTTTCTTTCATCGCTTCTTTGATAATGAGTAGGTCTTCTTCAATAGCCCCTATATACTCATCGACTACTTCTTCTAATGAATAATCGTTCGATTCCATAAGGTCTTTGATGACACACTCTAATACATCTGGGTCTGTGCTAATCTCTTGTACTAAAGAGTTGATTTTACAAAGATTGTTAGTACTTGTCAGATACTCTTGTGAAAAGTTTGTTGTACTCATTTTATTGGTTGAATCAGGGAATGTCTGTGGCAACGTGCCTATCAGCTTTCTGATTACACTGCAAAGATGAGGAATGTACATAAGGTGGGTTATAAAGAATAAGTAGAGATATGATGCCTATTCTTTAGGTTGTTGGAAATCAGTGTAATACTAAACGTGTTAAATGAAAAAATCCCTACTACTTGATTTGTAATAGGGATTGATATGTCTACCAGAGGTTGTTACAGGATGGATTATTGGGCGAGGTGTTGTAATCTTCCAGATATTTAGGTTTCCATTTGGGGATAAATCCACGACCTTCTAAATATGATATGGTTGCATTGATGTAGTTCTCATCATTCTTATTATCATCGACATGGCTTTCATCATTTTTACTATCATCTTCTGTAAAGAATCCAAGTAATTCTAAGTAGTCCAGTATCAAACGTAACTGTTCACTTTTAGCCTTTAATGTAGAATGCTGTTTTAGTAAACGTGAAGTGCCAACCATTATTAAATTGAATGTGGGGTTATCTGCTTTCCTTCCTTTCTTAGCTGTGTATTTCTCCTTTAGCTCTTGCTCTGCTTCTTCCAGACTATCTACACCTAAGTAAATTTGCAGGTATTCCAGAAATAATCCAGATAGCCAATAATAAGAATTGTCTAATACAATATCTTCATTGCCACATATTAGTTTTATAGGGTTAATTGGTGGCTTCTTCTGGACTACTGCTTTCTGAATGAATGTATATAGCTTTAGCATTTCTGGGCGTACATCTGTTAGATAGTCTGGTAGATTCTCACTCCATTGTATTGCATCTGTATATAATTCATTGTTCTGGTACTTGTAATACATTACAGATACGATAGCCAATACATTGTATATGGTATCGTTTTGCTTATACTTCTTAAATACCAGTTCCTTCAATTTCTTATCAAAGCCATTATCAATGGGCAATTCAATATCATGTTCTGTGTCCATAATATAATCTGGCTCATAGAACATTTGCATTGTTGAGGCTTTATTTCTGGATATGTACCTTTGATAGCTTAATAATGTAGTATCAACTGCTGGTTCATTACCTAAAGGAACATCTACCATATACTTGTCTCTGTTGGGTAGTTCAGTATTATTACGATAATGTTTATAGAATGTATCTCTTAGTTCTTCCTCCAACATCCTGCGTTTGTAGCCAAAACATTCTGATAGAATTGCTTCAGCAAAAGACAGAGTTGATGTCAAGATGTATGTCATCTTATAATATTTCAATTTCAGTTGCCATTCTCGAATCTCCCAACATACTTGGATTAAATTTTAATCTCTTACCTTGCCATATTAGTTTACTACTATCACTTTCTATGACATATTCTTTGCAAAAATAATACTCGTAGCCATCTTCTCCTCTAACGAAGCCTTTATCGTTAGACAAATAAACTATTTCTCCTTCAATTTTATTGGGAATTTCACATTGGGCAATTAATTCATTATTGATGCTTGTAATACGAGAGATCCATTCTCCATATGTGAGATTACGCAATTTCTCAATTCTCTCACTTCCTTTCACATAATGTGTAGGTATATCCCTGTAAACACAATATGCATAATCAAATGCATATGTAGTCCCTTTTCTACCAGAACCTGCATCTACGACTTTTAGTAGGTTAAATTCTTGAGAGCGCGACATGAATTTATATAGGAGTTGAGCATTATTGGGATATTTGAATCTGTATGTGCTTCTGCTTTTACAAACTTTTGCTAAATTTGCTAAATATTCTTTTTCTATATCAGAATAAAGAGCAAGAACTCCTTCACAACTTCTTTTTAAGGCATTTACAACATCTTCATATTTGACCTTTCCCCTTCCTTTATTTATTTTGAAGGCTTCGTTCATAGTAATATCTAAAAGCTGTATTAAGCGACGATAATTTCCTCCAGAGCCATTAATCAATTCTTCAATGCAATCAGCGCCATTTTCATCCTCTTTTTCAAAAATATCATAGACGTCCCATTGTTTCGTTTCATTATCCACATTAAGATAATTCCTTATTATACTTTCAACTCTTTCTCTATATAGTTTATAATTTTCTATATTGTAGATATCCTCTTCTAACGCAACAATATCTCCATACCTCGTTTCAGTAAGTATATCAGAATAAGAATTGGGGTAAATGGCGACTTTGGTTCTTATAAAATCTGCTGTTCTTAATTGATTCATTAATATTTCAAAAATAGAATCGCTTGCATCATCTTTAAAGAAAGTTTTATCTAATGCTCCTGCTTCATCTATTAGTAACAGAATTTTTCCTCCTGTATCTCTAAGTAAAATATCATATGCGTTAAATATATCATTTATTCCAGGACTTTTCTTTTGTTTAACCTCAACCACATTGTTCTTTTTGAAATTTAAAGCTGCTTCAATGAACTTAAATGAGGATTTTCCATTTAGTTGAAATTCTAAATCGATTTTTTCAATATACTCATCAGATCCTAATTTTAATAATAAATTGGTTGTATTGCGTATTTTTTCCTCAAAATATAAATCAGACTTAATCCTTTTCATACCTATGTGGATATTAGCCATCTGTCTATTATCTTGCAACTTTAAATAAATAGTAGATAGTTCTTCAATAATCTTTATTATTATTTGTTCATAGATGACCTCAGGACGCCTAATGTGTTGAAAATCGCTTAATTTTATAAAAACTGGTAGTATAAGTTCTGTCTCATCTATTAAACATGGTATAATATTGAATAAATAATAAGCATAGTTGGCACGCAGATACATTGTTTTACCAGACCCCATCCTACCTTTGATTATTGAATTTTCAAACTCTAATGGTGAACTTAATCCATCTATGGGGCTGACAAACAAAGATAAAATGTCACTTAGATTATATTCATCTGCATTTCGAGTTTTAAATGGTCTTTTCCTATATAGCTCTTCCATAAATTCTTTTTTTACAAAGATATAGAATATTCTATTAAAAATGGAACAGAATATTGAATTTTAATAGCAATTTATTCGTTATATAATTAGTCTATTCTTCAGTAATTTGTAAATGATAGGAGTAAGTAGCATATATCTTCTTTATTTTTATTATTCAATTATAGTTTGTGATTGTATTATATGAATAATAGAGAGATTGAATAAAGAAAATCCCACCTAAATTGCTGCAAGTGGGATTATTTAGAATTTAACTAACCTTAATCGTTACTTTCTTCTGTAAAAGTGTCCATCAACTTGTCCATTTGCTCACCTATACACCTGTCAATTAACTTGGCATAATGGGTTGTCATTCTGGTATTTGTATGTCCTAACATCTTAGATACAACTTCCAATGAAATGTTATTGGCAAGCGTGACTGTACTGGCAAAACAGTAAACCTAAATAGCGGAAATTAAAAATTGAGCGTAAATAGCACTGATACAATTATTTGTGTCTTAAAGTGGCTTTAGCTGTCTAACGCCTGAAATGCAATAAAAAGCAGATTTGGGAAAAGGTTCAGTTACTTATCCGTTCCCTGTTTTTGAAACAGAAAAACGAGGTGAAACACTGAATTTCACACGAGGTCAGCCAATAAAGGTGATTTTCTTTGATGGTTGTCTTTAGTTAGCCTGTTAAGGCATTGTTAGTCTTTGGTTTCCATTTCTTTAAATAGTTCTGTTAGAAGTAATTTTATCACTTTAAAACAACAGAGTATGACAACAGATTTCAAACTGCTTTTCTACATCAAGAAAACAGAGGCAAAAGCCGATGGCACTTGCCCGATAATGGGGCGTATCTCCATCGGGAAAACGATGGCACAATTCAGTTCCAAACAAACCGCTACTGTATCCCTTTGGGATACACGGGCAAACCGTATGTCGGGAAAAAGTACAACGGCTGTAGCCGTTAATCGGACGTTGGATAAGTTGAGCGTTTCGATTAACTCACACTATCAAAAATTGATTCAACTGA
>OGIE01003976.1_pt1 | contig 14765 bp, 12 predicted proteins | sample 1571581 | NCBI WGS metagenome assembly OGIE01 (sample SAMEA2582021, study PRJEB24529) | metagenome | biome: Human gut stool | place: China | collected 2011
TTAGCGCCGATGGTACTGCCCCAGGGTGGGAGAGTAGGTCGATGCCGAATTTAGAAAATTGCTGAAGCAATTCAGCAATTTTATGGCGAGGTAGCTCAGCTGGTTAGAGCGCATGATTCATAATCATGAGGTCGGCGGTTCAAGCCCGCCTCTCGCTACAAAAGAACTAAAGGTTCTGAAAGTCTCCGAAATTTCGGAGACTTTTTGTTTTATATATAGGGAAAATTAAGACCGCTAGTTATAATTAGAATGTCCAATTTTTTAATTGAAAATTCGTAGTTATCTAATTTCTGGTAATTCGATACCTTTGATTTTTCGGTACAAACTTAGAGCATAGGAGTCGGTCATACCCGATACGTAGTCTGTTACCGTCTGTATTTTGGTATAAATGGAGTCGTCTTGATGAACTTTGTATTGTTCCGGCATAACGGATAAGATGTTTCGAGCATAGTAAGTTTCCGGTTTTAAAACAGCATCAATATATTCTTTTAGTATGGTGGCAAGAATTTTGAAACCTGCAATTTGAATCTGGGTAACGATGTTCGTGTGATAAATCCGAGAATAGGCTAATTCGGTACAAGTGTCGTAAGCTTGTTTGTTAGTCCCGGATAAGTGTTGAATTAAACTACCTTGGAATGTACCGTTCATGATCGCATCGTAATTCTCGCAGAATATGTCTGTACAGGCGTTGATTAGTTTGTTAATAATACCTGCACGTAGAAAAGCGATATATTCGTTTTTATCAGTGACGATTTTAAACGTTCTGGCAATTGTTTTCAAATCTTCTTTATCCGTGTCTTTATCATAGAAATTAAGAAGAATTCGTGTTGTTTCGTCATAAGATAAAATTTTTAATTTGTGCGAATCTTCGATATCCATGATCTGATAACAGATATCATCAGCAGCTTCTACAAGATACACGAGAGGGTGTCGAACGTATTGAAGTGGTTTCGCATTTAGCTGGATGATTCCGAGTTCTTTAGCTACTTCCTGGTAGATTTCTTTTTCACTTTGGAAAAAACCGTATTTATGGCCTTTAAGAGATGCTTTTGATTCAAACGGATATTTCACGATAGAGGCTAGTGTGGTAAATGTCATCGTGTAGCCTCCCGGACGTCGTCCGTTGAAACTATGCGTTAATAATCGAAAAGCATTCGCATTGCCTTCGAAATGGCTGATATCAGCCCACTCTTCGTCGGTTAGAAGTTTCTTTAAATATTGTCCTTCTCCTTCCGTGAAAAAATAGGAAATGGCTTCTTCCCCGGAATGACCGAATGGAGGGTTGCCTAAGTCGTGAGCGAGACAAGCCGTGCTGACGATAGTTCCGATTTCTTCCAAGATTTCGGGATGCTCCATTGTTTCTTTTGTTCTGACAAACTGGGCAATTTTATTTCCCAAGGAACGCCCCACGCTGGCCACCTCTAGGCTATGGGTTAACCGATTATGCACGAAGATGTTTCCGGGTAGAGGAAATACTTGTGTTTTGTTCTGTAAACGACGGAACGGTGAAGAGAAAATCAGTCGATCATAATCTCTTTGAAATTGTGAACGATCATGAGAACGAAACATGGTTATAGTACTTCCCGGTTGATAACGTCTTGATGATAATAATTTATTCCAGTCCATCATAAATAGTTGCAGATTACAAGTTACAGGCTACAAGTTGAAAATTAGAAGTGAATTTATCACTTGAAGAGCCGAAAAGCTCAACTTGTAACCGTTTGTACAAAAGTAGTAATAAAAAGAAGAGGAAGCAACTGAGCTTTATTTTTTTGCAAATAACCTAAATACGAGCGTGCACGTAAATGTAACTATGTTTTATTATACGACGTTATGAGGACACTATATATAAATAATTTTTTTACGAATATTTATTTCAATTTGGCGGCAGAAGAGTTCCTTTTAAAGAATCATTCCGAACCGATTTTTATGTTATGGCAAAATACGCCATCAGTTGTTTTGGGAAAACACCAATGCGTGGATATGGAGGTCAATATGGATTTTGCAAAAGAGAAATCTATTTGTGTCGCCCGAAGATATTCCGGGGGAGGAACTGTTTATCACGATTTGGGTAATCTCAATCTGACATTTATAGAGAATACGAAAACTCCGGATTTTGGAAAATATACCCGGCAGATTCTACAATTTCTAAATTCGATCGGTATCAGAGCCCAGCCGGACTCTCGGTTGGGAATAAATATTGATGAATTTAAAATTTCAGGAAGTGCCCAATGTATTTACAAAACCAGGGTGATGTATCATTGCACGTTACTTTATAATACGGATCTTGACGTTCTTAGGGCATCGCTTGCGGGTAGTGGTTTGTGTAGAGGTACTTCCGGGAGATTTGCCATACCTTCTGTTAAGAGTCCGGTAGCCAATGTTATTACGTATTTAGATGCTCCTTCAAGTGTTCAGGATTTTAGGAAACGAGTTTTTGAATTTTTTCTTCATGCTGATATACATGGGCAAGTTTATGACTTGGGTTCGGATGAGATAGCAGATATCGAGCAACTTCAGAAAGAGAAATATGCCACGTCACGATGGATATTTGACAGGGCTTTTTAAAAGACTTTATAGCTAAACATTTGAACATTCATATCCGTTTAATAAATAATTCATTTAAAACAGAATTGTATAGAATTCATGTTTAATAATAATGCTATAAAGTAATGATGATATGACTATATTTGAAATAAAGATGCCTAAGTTGGGCGAGAGTATCACGGAAGGAACTATCGTTTCTTGGTCCGTAAAAGTTGGTGATACCATAAAAGAAGACGACGTGTTATTTGAAGTCAACACGGCAAAAGTGAGTGCAGAGATACCTTCTCCTGTTTCCGGGAAAATTGTTCGGGTCTTTTTTAAGGAAGGGGATGTGGTGCCTATCGGTACGGTTGTTGCAACCGTGGATATGGATGGAGAAAATTTAGCGGGAGAATCCGAACATGTGGATTTGAAAGAAGAGGAAGTATCTGGTTCGGAATCGACGAATGTTTTGAGCGAAAATTCTCGTAAAGAAGTAGAAGATTCAAGATGGTATTCTCCTGTCGTGCTTCAGATAGCTCAAGAAGCTAAAATTCCGAATGATGAATTGAATCGTATCAAAGGAACCGGATATCTGGGACGGTTGAGTAAAAAGGATATCAACGAGTATATAGAACGGAAGAGAAAAGGTGTTTCCGAATCTGCTCCTGCCATAGAGGCAAAAACAGAAATACGGGAGAATGTTGCAGAACAAAAACAAACACCCGTGCTTGTCAGTTCCGAGGATGAAGTACGTCCGATGGATTATGTTCGTCGGCTTATCGCCGATCACATGGTGATGTCTAAGAAGGTGTCGCCGCATGTAACCAGTGTTATAGAAATAGATGTCACAAAATTGGTCCAATGGCGGGAGAAAAACAAAGAGGCGTTCTTCCGGAAAGAGAATGTTAAACTTACGTTTATGCCGGTAATTGTTGAAGCCGCAGCAAAAGCTCTTGCCGAATATCCTTTGGTAAATTCTTCCGTGGATGGTTATAATATCATATTGAAGAAACGTGTTAATATTGGTATCGCCGTTTCACTTCATGATGGGAATTTGATTGTACCAGTGGTACATGATGTGGATCATCTTAATCTGAACGGGTTGGCCGTTACTATTGATATGTTGGCAACCAAAGCCAGGGAAAATAAATTACAACCGGGTGATATTGAAGGAGGAACATTCACGATTACTAATTTCGGGACTTTTAAAAGTCTTTTTGGCACACCTATTATTAATCAACCCCAAGTTGCTATTCTAGGCGTTGGCTATATTGAAAAGAAACCTGCCGTGATAGAAACTCCGGATGGTGACGTTATCGCTATCAGACACAAAATGTATTTGTCTCTTTCTTATGATCATCGTGTGATAGACGGGGCTCTCGGCGGACAATTTCTGAGAAGAGTGGGGGATATTCTTGAAAATTGGAATTAATTTAATAGGATAAGGATGTATGAAAAAATATGATATAAAGAATACAGATAAGGAAACCCTGAAGAAATGGTTTCATCTTATGACCTTGGGGCGGGCTTTGGATGAGAAGGCTCCGGTGTATCTGTTACAGTCGTTAGGTTGGTCATTTCACGCTCCCTATGCCGGGCATGACGGAATCCAGTTGGCTATAGGGCAGGTGTTTAAAAGAGGCGAGGATTTTTTGTTCCCTTATTACCGGGATTTGCTTACGACTCTCTCGGCTGGAATGACTGCGGAGGAAATTATATTGAACGGTATTTCCAAAGCGACTGATCCAGGAAGCGGTGGGCGGCATATGTCGAATCATTTTGCTAAACCGGAATGGCATATTGAAAATATATCTTCTGCCACGGGAACTCATGATTTGCACGCTGTCGGTGTGGCCAGGTCTATGGTATATTATGGACACAAGGGGGTAGCTATAACGTCTCACGGGGAGTCCGCCACGTCAGAAGGATTTGTTTACGAGGCTATTAATGGGGCTAGTACTGAATGTTTACCTGTTATTTTTGTTATTCAGGATAACGGGTATGGAATTTCTGTTCCTAAAAATAAACAGACGGCGAATCGTAAGGTGGCCGATAATTTTTCAGGCTTTAAAAACCTGAAAATCATTCATTGTAATGGAAAAGATGTATTTGATTCGATGAATGCTATGGCGGAAGCTAGGGAATATGCTATCACCACGAGTAATCCGGTTATTGTACAGGCCAATTGTGTACGTATCGGTTCACATTCCAACTCGGATAAGCATACGTTGTACCGGGATGAGAATGAATTAGCCTACGTGAAAGCGGCTGATCCGTTGTACAAATTCCGCCGGATGTTAATTCGTTACAAGCGATTCACAGAGGAAGAGTTACTGCAGATTGAGGACGAGGTGAAAAAAGAGCAAAATTTGGCTCATCGTAAGGCTTTAGCAGCTCCGGACCCGACACCTGATAGTGTGTTGAAGTTTGTTTTGCCAGAACCATACCAGCCTGAAAAGTATAAGGATGGTATTCAGGATCAAGAGGGAGAAAAAAAAACGATGGTTGTCGCTTTGAACGAAACGTTAAAAGCGGAATTCCGTTATAACCCGGATACGTTTATCTGGGGACAAGATGTTGCCAATAAGGAAAAGGGGGGTGTTTTTAATGTCACTAAAGGTATGCAACAGGAATTCGGGGAGGCTAGGGTATTCAGTGCCCCGATTGCCGAAGATTATATTGTCGGGACAGCTAACGGGATGTGTCGTTTTGATTCGAAAATACATATTGTTATTGAAGGAGCCGAGTTTGCAGACTATTTCTGGCCGGCTGTTGAGCAATACGTGGAATGTACTCACGAGTACTGGCGTAGTAACGGAAAGTTTACACCTAATATCACGCTTCGTTTAGCTTCCGGGGGATATATCGGTGGTGGTTTGTATCATTCTCAAAATGTGGAGGGTGCATTGACTACGCTTCCGGGAGCTCGTATCGTGTGTCCTTCTTTTGCGGATGATGCGGCTGGATTATTACGTACAAGCATACGTTCTAAAGGTTTTACTTTGTTTTTGGAGCCTAAAGCCTTGTATAATTCAGTGGATGCGGCAACCGTTGTTCCTGATGATTTCGAAGTCCCTTTTGGTAAGGCTCGTGTACGTAGGGAAGGAGGTGATCTGAGTATTATCACGTACGGGAATACGACTCACCTTTGTTTGAAGGTGGCCGATCGTTTGGCAAAAGAAGGCCGGGGAAATGTTGAAGTTGTTGATATTCGTTCCTTGATCCCGCTGGATAAAGAGACTATATTTGCGTCTGTTCGGAAAACAAGCAAAGTACTTGTCGTGCATGAGGATAAGGTATTTTCTGGTTTCGGGGCAGAGTTGGCTGCAACTATCGGGACTGAGATGTTCCGTTATTTAGATGCCCCGGTGCAACGCGTGGGTTCGATTTTTACCCCCGTGGGTTTTAACTTGGTGCTGGAGCGGGCAATTCTTCCCGGTGAAGATAAAATTTTTAAAGCAGCCAAGGAGTTACTGGAGTATTAATTATATATAGAAATGGCATGATGAAAAAGATAGGATTATTTTATAAGACAGATTCTTTCAATACAGCTCTGGTGGCGGAAAAAATCAAACATGAATTCATGAATGATGTTGATGTTATTCCCGTTGACAATGTCTGGAAAAAAGAATTTGAGTCCTATGATAATATTATTATAGGTTCTTCAACTTGGTTCGATGGAGAGTTACCGACTTATTGGGATGAATTGATTCCCGAATTGAAAACTTTGAATCTGAAAAACAAGAAAATAGCGATATTCGGTTTGGGAGATCAGGTGAATTATCCCGATAACTTCGTTGATGGTATCGGAATCCTTGCTGAAGTACTCGAACAGGCAGGTGCTATGATAGTAGGCTATACATCATCGGAGGGTTATCAATTCAATCAATCGCGAGCGTTAAAGAACGATCGTTTGTTAGGGCTTGCTATTGATCTGGAAAACCAACCAGATAAGACGGATAAACGTGTCAAGGCATGGACCGGACAATTGAAAAAAGAATTTGTATAATATTACGAGTGGTTCCCCGTGGAGAATAGATTACGGGAGAATTTTTCGGGGGACTGTTTAAATTTTTTGTATGCAGATCGTGTTATTTGATGGATATTGTAATTTATGTAGCTCAACGGTGAAGTTTATTCTCCGGAAATCCTCTTCTGTGCGATTTTGTTTTATTCCCTTGCAATCGGAAACAGGTAAATGCCTGATGAAGAGATTGGGAATTGTAACGAATGGGAATGATTCTGTTGTCTATGTGAAAGATAATTATTATTTTATCCGGTCAGATGCTATACTACATATTTTGAAAGATATCGGGAAGGGATGGCAGATATTTTATTATTGTTTGATTATCGTTCCTTCTTTCGTGCGTGACCCTATATATAATTTCGTTGCTCGTTTAAGATATCGCTTATGGGGTAAACGGGAAACCTGCCTATTACCTGATAAAAAAAAGTAACCAAATATTTTGGTTACTTTTTTTATCCGTAAACTTGTGACGTTTATGAGGATTTTATTTTTTAATGAAATGATAGTGACTACCAAATCTTTCAAAAGCGGCTTGATCAAGAGCTTCCCGATGATCTGGATGAGCAATTTTGATGATCTCTTTAGCTCTATCCTGAAGCGTTTTCCCGTAAAGGTTGGCAACACCGAATTCCGTAACGATATAGTGCACGTCAAAACGGGTAGTTACAACACCAGCACCATCTAATAAGGTCGGGGTGATTTTGCTAACACCTTTATTGGTTACAGCGGGTAAAGCGATAATCGGTTTTCCGCCTTCACTGGCAGCAGCTCCGCGGATAAAATCTAATTGCCCACCGCAACCGCTGTAGAATTTGATACCAAGAGAATCGGCATTTACCTGTCCGGTGATATCTACTGATAACGCCGAGTTGATAGCAGTCATTTTAGGTTGTTGAGCGATAATGAACGGATCGTTCGTGTAGCCGACGTCCATCATGGCAACACCTGGATTATCATCGATAAAGTCATATACTCGTTTGGAACCCATCAAGAAGGTAGAAACGATTTTACCCTTATCGAATTTTTTGTTCATGTTGTTGATAACTCCTTTTTCATACAAAGGTAATACGCCGTCAGCGAACATCTCGGTGTGGATACCTAAGTTTTTGTGGTTCCCTAATTGAGAGAGTACGGCATTCGGGATTGCACCGATACCCATTTGAAGGGTGGCACCGTCCTCGATCAAAGAAGCGGCATTGCGGCCGATAGCGATATCCTGTTCGGTTAAGCTTGCCGGATGAGCCTCGATTAACGGGGTGTTATCTTCGCAGAAGATATCGATATCCGATAATTTGATAATGGCATCACCCCATGCTCTCGGCACGTTCGGGTTGATGACTCCGATTACTGTTTTTGCATTTTGCACGGCAGCCAACGTGGCATCAACAGAAGTACCCATGGAAACAAACCCGTGTTTGTCAGGAGGACAAACCTGAATCATGGCAACATCAATCGGGTGAATTCCGCTTCTGATGAGTTTTTGAGTCTCGCTCAAATGAACGGGAACATAGTCGGCGTAACCAGCTTGTGTTTGTTTACGAACATTACTTCCCACGAAATAGGATTCCAAAGAGAAGATTCCTTCGAATTCAGCTTCCGAGTAAGGAGCGCTTCCTTCCGTGTGCAGGTGTTGTAACTTCACGTCTTTCAATTCTCCGGCACGTCCTCTATTACAAAGGGCTTGAATTAGACCTTGAGGGGCGCAGGCCACGCTGTGAATATGAATCCGGTCTCCGGATTTTACAACTTTTACAGCCTCTTCAAATGATACTGTTTTTATTCCTTGATACATAGCAAGTTATTTTGTTTTAAATTTCTTATGATGTTATTATTAGCATACCTCTTAAAACGGGCTGCAAGTTAGCAACACTCTTTTAATTAAACAATTTTTTCCGTAATTATTACAGGCAACGAGTACAAGCTGGATGAACGCTTGTAAATTTCGGCCATAAAGCTGGGGCTTGAGAGTTTTTATTTTTAGTAAATATGTCTGTTGGGGATATGCTATAAAACACTATTACTTCACATGAGCCAACCTAAAATAGCTTTTCCGGTGAACAGGTAAATGTTTAAGCCGATAATGTCATTCGTGAGGGTAATAAAGGGACCGGTTGCGAGGGCCGGGTCTATTTTAAATTTATTGAGTAACAAAGGAAATGCCGTTCCGAACATGGAAGCGAACATGATCACGATGAACAGGGATAATGTCACCGTGATTGGCATGGCGAGAGACGTGAGATTGAAGCAGAGGGACAGGATGAAAATAATAGATGAGCAGATACAGGCATTTATAGTTGCACACGATAATTCTTTGGATATACTCTGAAGAATGTTTTTAGAACTTAGAGAGTTGGAAGCAAGTCCTTTTACCACGATTGCCGAAGATTGGATGCCCACGTTTCCTCCCATGGCGGTGATCACGGGGATGAACATGGCCGTGGCGGGAAACAGGGCGATGTCCGCCTCGTAAAAAGAAATCATGTAAGCTGCCAGCATCCCCCCGAACAATCCGATGATCAACCACGGGAGACGTGCTTTTGTTTGTTCCCAGATTGTATCGGATGACTCCACGTCTTGAGAGATACCGGACATCATCTGGTAGTCTTTTTCTGCTTCTTCCCGGATAACGTCGACAACGTCATCAATGGTGATACGCCCGACAAGGCGTCCGATCGAGTCGACGACCGGAATGGCAACCAAGTCATACTTTTGCATGATGCGTCCCACGGATTCCGCTGATTCATCCGTGTTCACGTATGTGACTTCCGGATTGTATATATTTTTGATTTTAGTCGAGGTAGGGGAGAGAATCATCTTTTTTAAAGATAATCTTCCTTTTAAGATATTGTCATCGTCCACGACGTAGATATAGAATATTTCATCCAGATTTTCGGCTTGTCGACTGAGCTCGCGGAGGCAGGTGAGCACCGTCCAGTTCTCGTTGACTTTTACAAGTTCTTTCGCCATAAGTCCTCCGGCTGAGTCTTCGTCATAATGTAGTAGGTCGACAATATCCCCGGCTTGTTCCAAGTCATCCATGTGCGAAAGGACTTCTTGCTGTTGTTCATTGGGCATACTACCAACAAGGTCGGCAGCATCATCCGTGTCCATGTTGTCCACGAAACGTTTAGCTATAATTTCCGGGGGAAACGAGTCAATGAAACGTTTTCTTTCGTCTTCTTCAATTTCGGCCAGAACATCTCCGGCTTTTTCTTCGTCCAGCAGCAGGAATAAAAACTGAGCTTCCTCGGTGTCCAATTCATTCATGATTTCGGCAATATCTGCCGGATGAAGAGGCTCTACCAGTTTGGAAACATCTTCTTTATTATTCGCTTTGATTAGTTCCTCAATGTGGGAAACTAGTTCTTCAGAGAGTTCAAACTGTTGCATAGACTATAAAATTTAAAATTCTGAAACTACACCTTTCCGAGTTCGTTCTTTTTGGCATTTCCAATTTCTTGACATAACGTGATGAAATCTTCGACGCTTAATTGTTCCGGTCGCAAAGATAATGTTTCTGACGCAAAATCCGGCGGGATAATTGATTTTAAAGAGTTTCTCAATGTTTTCCGGCGTTGGTTGAAACCTGATTTCACGACATTGAAAAAAAGTTTTTCGTCGCAATCGAGTTTTTCCCGTTTGTTGCGGATGAGCCGGATTACGGCGGATTTCACTTTTGGGGGTGGGTCAAAAACTTGTTCTCCGACAGTGAATAGATATTCTATGTCGTAAAATGTTTGCAAAAACACGCTTAATATCCCGTATGTCTTGTTCCCATGGGGAGCGCTTATTCGTTCCGCTACTTCTTTTTGAATCATGCACACGACTTGGGGGATCAAGTCCCGGTTTTCCAGTACGCGGAAAAAGATTTGCGACGAGATATTATAAGGAAGATTTCCGATAATGGAGAAGGGGTCCGTGTAAAATTTTCGAATGTCCGATTTCAAGAAATCTCCATATATGATCTGTTGTTTGTGTTCCGGTAGTTCTTCGTGCAGGTAATCAATGGATTCTTGATCAATGTCGATAGCGAGTACCGAGAATTTAGTGTTATTAAATAAATGGCGTGTCAATACACCCATTCCCGGACCAATTTCCAGAACTCCTTTCGTGACGGGTAGCAAACTAGCCGTAATTTTGTAGGCGATGTTCTGGTCTTTCAAGAAATGTTGGCCCAAATGTTTTTTGGCTCTAACTATACTCATAGAATGAAATCAGGGTGTTATGGGTTAAACTTCCAATTATTTATATACTTTTGCAATCGACTTACAAAATAATGATTTTATTTTGATTTGTGAAAATTATTGGAGTGTCAATCTTGACAAAATTTGCGGATGAAGCCATTTTATAAACAGACTATCAAGTTTTTTGCCTTTTTGCTGGTAACAATTTTTTTGTTCTGGCTGGTGTATCGGGATCAGAATTTTGACGATTTGATGAAAGTGTTGCGTGATGATGTTGATTACACGTGGATATGGGTAGCTATAGTTTTAGGACTACTCAGTCACGTGAGCCGGTCCATGCGTTGGCAAATGTTGACGAAATCCATGGGATACCAGATTTCGTTCATGAATAGTTTTATGGGGGTGATGATCGGCTATTTCGCGAATATGGCTATCCCGCGTATGGGAGAATTTACCCGATGCGGGGTCGTGAGTAAATATGAAAATGTGCCTTTTTCGAAGCTGTTGGGGACGGTGGTAACCGAGCGGGTGTTTGATATGCTCATGTTGTTGGCATTGACGTTGATCGTCGTGCTCACTCAGTTCAAGCAAGTGGGGATTTTTTTGGATAATAATGAAGAGATCAAGCAGAAATTATATGCGATGCTTCATTCGCCTTGGACGTTAGTCGTGTTGATCGTGTTCGTCTTGGGAATTGCCGGTTTTTTCTGGTTCGTGCGAAAAGGTTCTTTTTTCACCCGGTTACATCATTTTTTATCGGGAATGAAGGAGGGATTGTTGACGGTGAAAGACGTGGAACATAAATGGTTGTTTATCGGGCATACGATTTTCATTTGGCTGATGTACTACTTGATGTTGTATGTTTGTTTCTTCTGTTTTCAGTTTACATCACATTTGGGTCCCATGGTGGGATTGACCGTCTTTGTACTTTCCAGTTATGGAATGGTGGCTCCCGTGCAAGGTGGGGTAGGTGCATGGCATTTTATGGTGATTGCCGCGTTGTTGATCTATTTGCCACACACGGAAGAGATTACCAGCCTTGCAAAAACTTTTGCTTTGCTGACGCATGGAACAATGACCTTGTTATATATCGTGGTCGGCGTGTTGTGCTTGTTGTTCTTACCGATATATAATCGTAAATAAATTTCAGTTTTATGGATATTGTTGAAAGGTATTTTACCGGGTTGAGTGAAACGCAGATAGAACAGTTCCGGCTGTTGAACGGGCTTTACCGGGAATGGAACGAGAAAATTAACGTGATTTCTAGGAAGGATATAGATGAATTAAGCGTGCATCACGTTTTGCATTCTTTGGCGATAGCGAAAGTCATCACCTTCAAGGCGGGGACTAAAGTGTTGGATGTCGGTACAGGGGGAGGTTTTCCCGGAATTCCCTTGGCGATCATGTTTCCTGAAGTCGACTTTTTTCTGGTGGATTCTATCGGGAAGAAGATTAAGGTAGTGGAGGGAGTTGCCGCGGCGTTAGGATTGAAGAACGTGACGGCGAAACAATTGCGGGTGGAGACAATGAAGGAAAAGTTTGACTTTATCGTGAGTCGTGCCGTGACGGCTTTTCCTGCCTTCGTCGCGTTGACTCGGAAGCGGATTCGGGAGGGCGGTTTTAATGATTTGCCTAATGGAATCCTGTATTTGAAAGGTGGGGATTTTGAAGAAGAAGTGAAGAATTTTAAAGACAAAATTTCTATTTATAATATTCCTGATTTTTTTGAAGAAGAGTTTTTCGAGACAAAAAAATTAATTTTCATGAAGCATATTAAATAATTTTTCTACTAACGATTTGGGAATAAGAATAATTCTTATTAAATTTGTCCCAGTTTACATTTCCACCTGGTTCATGCCGGGTGATTTTACTTACGTAATGAGAATTATCCAAATATAACGTGACTGTATGTACGATATTTTAGAACTGAATGAAAAGTTACTTTCAGATTTGCGTCAAATTGCAAAAGAACTGAATGTTAAAAGGATCGAATCCTTTAAAAAGAAAGAATTAATATACAAAATTTTAGATCAACAGGCCATGATAGCTACCGAAGAGACCGCGCCTGTTGAACCCAAGGAGAAGAAACCTCGTGTGAGAGTGATAAGAGGAGGGGCCGAGAAAGTCGGAGATTCGAAAGGCGGTCTGCCTAAATTCAACCGGAATAAAGATAAAAAAGCTGAGGTAAAACCCGAACAGCCTAAACCCGAAGTAGCTAAGGAAATTGTCGAGAAGAAAGAGACCCAATTGCCGGTTGAAGAAGCTCAGCCTATTAATGTTGTACATAGTGATATTTTGGATAAGGATTTGGTATTCAGTCGCACGGAGAATGGAATTATTGTAGAGAAGAAGGCTGATGCGGTTTCTGAAAAATCAAAAGAAACAGAGAAAAAAGAGGAGGAGACCGAGCAACCACAACGAGAACCAGCCGCTCCTAAAAAAGAGCGTAAATTCTTTGATAAGCGTAGCCGGAAACAAGAAAACCAGGATGTTGCCAAGGTCGAAGAAGTGAAAGAAGAGACGAAGGAGGAGAATGTGGCTGAAGAGCAGCAAAAGGCGGAACAACCAGTTGAAAGAATGAATCGTCCGAAATTTATCAAACGTAACAAACGTGTAGAGAGAGACGAGGATACGATTCGTCAAGATGTGGAAGAGGAAGCATTTGATGATACAGAAGATGTTCCTGCTGTTAAAGATGAAACTGAAGGAGAAAATTATGAAACTGTTTCGTCTGAATCCGAAGAAAGAAGAGAGAGTCCCAATAAAATGCGTTTTGACAAGCGCGATAAATATTACGAGTTCGAAGGAATTATTTTGAACTCGGGCGTGTTGGAAATAATGCCTGACGGGTATGGATTCCTGAGATCGTCAGACTACAATTACTTAAATTCTCCGGATGATATATATGTGTCTCAAAGTCAAATCAAGTTGTTTGGTTTGTCAACCGGTGATACCGTGGAAGGAACAGTACGTCCCCCGAAAGAAGGAGAGAAATATTTCCCGTTGATTAAAGTTTCAAAGATTAATGGTAAATCACCGGAAGCCGTGCGTGACCGTATTCCTTTCGATCATTTAACCCCGCTTTTCCCGAATGAGAAGTTTAATTTGACCGGAAGCGGAAGAGCAACGATTTCAACTCGCGTGGTTGATATGTTCGCTCCGATCGGTAAAGGACAACGTGGTTTGATCGTTGCACAGCCGAAAACAGGTAAGACCATGTTGCTGAAAGAGATCGCAAATGCTATTTCGGCTAATCATCCCGAAGTATATCTGATTATATTGTTGATTGACGAGCGCCCGGAGGAGGTAACCGACATGGCCCGTAGCGTGAATGCAGAGGTGATTGCTTCGACTTTCGACGAACCGGCTGAACGTCATGTGAAGGTGGCTAATATCGTGTTGGAGAAAGCGAAACGTATGGTTGAGTGCGGTCACGACGTGGTGATCCTGTTGGATTCAATCACTCGTCTGGCTCGTGCGTATAACACGGTATCTCCGGCATCCGGTAAGGTTCTTTCCGGTGGAGTGGATGCTAACGCGTTACACAAACCGAAACGTTTCTTCGGGGCTGCCCGTAACATCGAGAACGGAGGCTCTTTGACGATTCTGGCGACGGCCTTGACCGAGACCGGTTCCAAGATGGATGATGTGATCTTCGAGGAGTTCAAGGGAACGGGAAACATGGAGTTGCAATTGGATCGCAAATTGTCCAACCGTCGTATTTACCCGGCCGTGGATATTACAGCATCCAGTACGCGTCGTGATGATTTGCTGTTGGAGGATTACACGTTGAATCGCATCTGGATATTGCGTAATTATCTGACGGATATGAATTCCGTGGAAGCTATGCAGTTCGTGAAGGATCGGTTGGAAAAAACGAAATCCAATGAAGAGTTTTTGATTTCTATGAATGATAAATAGTTTATCGGTTTAGATATAGAAAAGAGGCTGTCTGAAAAGTCAATTTACGTAGAACTACCACCCCTAGCCCCTCCTTACACAGGAGGGGAAACCGCTTGGTAATC
>OGIE01003981.1_pt1 | contig 14748 bp, 14 predicted proteins | sample 1571581 | NCBI WGS metagenome assembly OGIE01 (sample SAMEA2582021, study PRJEB24529) | metagenome | biome: Human gut stool | place: China | collected 2011
CGGAGAAGAACCGACGAGATGTAGAAGAACTTTCAAAAGAAATTACAGGAGGCCTGGAGCTTGTCTATGCCGGAAGCATGGAAACGGTTCTGTCCCATGCCTTCGCATAGAGGAGAGGTGAAAAGCTATGATGATTATCAAACAGGCGGAGCTGGAGACAGTCTGCGGAATTACAAGCAAGCTGCCGGAAAATGCATTTCCTGAGGTGGCATTTGCCGGAAAATCCAATGTGGGAAAATCTTCGCTGATTAACGGGCTTCTGAACCGGAAATCACTGGCGAGAACTTCTTCACAGCCAGGTAAAACGCAGACTATTAATTTTTACAAAGTAAACGGCGATCTGTATCTGGTAGACCTTCCGGGTTACGGATATGCGAAAGTCAGCAATGAGATCAAAGCAAAGTGGGGGCGGATGATTGAAAATTATCTGCATGGCTCAAAACAGCTGAAAGCCGTTTTCCTGCTGGTAGATATCCGTCATGAGCCGTCGGCTAATGACAAAGATATGTATCAGTGGATTGTAGCACAGGGCTATGAGCCTGTGATTATTGCCACCAAGCTGGACAAAATTAAGAGAAGCCAGGTGCAGAAACAGATAAAAATCCTGAAAGAGGGACTGAAGCTTCTGCCGGGCACCCAGCTGATTCCGTTTTCTGCGGAGACGAAGCAGGGGCGGGATGAGATATGGGATGTGATCTGTTCATTTGTGGAGGAACCATCCGATGAAAGAGGAACCGTGTAAACATGTTGAGGGAGTAGATACGGGAAAACGGATTCGGAAGAATCTGTTAAATATCGGAGTGTTTATTACTGAAATACTGATCCTTGTCCTGTTGGGACCATGGGCGGTGCGGTTTTTCCTTCCGCTGCTGGTTGGCTGGCTGATCGCGCAGATTGCCAATCCGCTGGTGCGGTTTCTGGAGCAGCATCTTCATATTGTCAGAAAGCACAGTTCCATGGGAATTATTGCCGGTGCGATCCTGTTGATTGTGTGGATTTGTTATTTGATAGTGACATGGACGGCAGGGCGGGTAGTTTTTCTGCTGGAACATCTGCCGGAATATTATCGGTCGCTGTCAGCTGAGATGACAGTGATCTCTGATAATCTGGAGAGTCTGGCAGGACATCTGTCGCCGGAGGCAGGGCAGAAGATCGGAGAATTGACCGGAAGTCTAAGCACTCAGATCGGGACGATTGTGGGCAGTCTGGGAGGCGTGACGATGGGAGTGGCCGGAAATGCGGCAGGTAAGATCCCTTCATTATTGATCTCCTTCCTGTTCGTGTTGTTATTTGCGTATTTCTTCACCGCCCAGAGCGAGCGGGTGCAGGATTTTATCAAAATAATCGTTCCGGAGGAGACGCGACGGCAGCTGCAACTGATCGGAAAGAAGATGAAATTTGCTGTTGGAGGTTATTTCAGGGCACAGTTCAAAATCATGTTTATTGTGTTTGTGATTCTGACGGCAGGTCTCCTGGTTTTAAGAGTTCCGTATGCGGTTCTGGCAGCTGCCGGGATTGCAGTGCTGGATTTTCTGCCGATGCTTGGAACGGGAACCATCCTGATTCCCTGGGCAGTTTTATGGGCGTTAAGTGGAAAATTGTCATCTGCTGCAGGTCTTGTGATTCTGTATGCGGTGACGCAGGTGACCAGACAGCTGATTCAGCCGAAGATGGTAGGAGACAGTATTGGAATGGATGCCATGACCACATTGATCTTTTTGTTCATCGGATACCGGATGGCAGGACTGATTGGAATGATTGTCGCAATTCCATCAGGGTTGATCCTGATTCAGTTGTATGAAGCAGGTGCATTTGCAGGTGTGATTGCCAGTGTCAGGGAACTGGCGGACGATATGCACAGATTACGCACAGGAAAATAAAAAAGAAGCTGGCAGATGATGCCGGCTTCTTTTCGATCACGGGGTTGTTACAGTAATTCTTTCATGACATAGGCATAGAGCGTCTGACTTTTCTTCTGCCAGTTGTGGCAGATGGAATCGGCTTCTTCTTTAGAAGGAACGGAAAGTGTCAGATCGATCAGTGTGGAATTGTGTTCCCGTACCTGACAACGTACCAGATAACCGCCGTCGTTGGATGGAAAATAATCGGCGATATTGGAAAGCGCATTGCGGATCTCGATCTGGTGCTCCTGCAGGAAAGAGGTGATCTCACTGCAGATGGTGTCGGATACTTTGTCACCGAAATATTTCAGGGTATGTCTGCCGGAATCTGTGATCCGATAGAGGGAGCTGTTTCTGGTGGATGCAACAGTGACAAGGCCTGTCTCTGACATTTCTGAGAGTACCTGCTGAAGTGTGAAATAATTGGTATACTCTTTTTCCAGAATAAAATCCGTAATCTGGGCTCCGGTCAGCGGCGCATCCGCTTCATCCAGCATTTTAAGAACAATCAGTTTATAAAGTGTCAGTGTATCTGCCATCGTTACTGCTCCTTCCCTTCCGAATCATAATATTTTCCCTGCCAGGTATCCCGCAGGCGGAATTCCCTGTGAATGGAATTTAAGACATGACGTTTGGCTGAACTCCACAACGGGGCAATCAGAAGATCTTTTGGACCGTCTCCGGTCAGCCGGTGAATAACCATATCCGGACGGATGATTTCCACACAGTCGACGATGAAAGAGACATACTCTTCCAGCGTAAAGACCGGAAATGGATCGTGCTCATAAATATCTGCCAGATCGGTTCCCTTCAGAATATGCAGAAGCTGAAGTTTTATGCCCTGAATATCCTGCGTGTTGAGATAGCGGATGGTCTCCAGCATCCGTTCATGGTCTTCTCCGGGAAGTCCCAGAATTACATGGGTGATCACTTCGATGCCGTGAAGACGGAGCTTTTTTACAGCATCTTCAAAGACCGGAAGAGGATAACCTCTCCGGATAAACTGTGCAGTGTCTTCATGCATGGTCTGCAGTCCCAGTTCAACCCAGACAGGTTTGATCTGGTTCAGTTCCGACAGTAAGCTTACAATCTCATCCTGCAGGCAGTCCGGCCGGGTCGCAATGGCAAGCACCTCTATCTCAGGATGCTGGATGGCTTCTGTAAAAATAGAACGCAGATAATCCACAGGCCCATAGGTATTAGTAAAGGCTTGAAAATATGCAATATACTTATGTACGGGGCGTTTATTTGCGAGAAGCTTCTGACCGGCCCGAATCTGCTTTGAAATGGAGAGAGAAGCCGGAGCGGCAAAATCTCCAGAGCCTCCTTCGCTGCAAAATATGCAGCCACCGGTTGCAATGTGGCCGTCCCGGTTCGGACAGGTCATGCCGCCATTTAATGCAAGACGGTATACTTTTTCATGAAACCGTTTTTTTAATTCAAAGTCCAGTGAGTGGTAAGGTTTATCATTCCATAAATTCATGTCTTCAATCTACCATAGTAAAAAATAAAAATCAATGATTTATCAAAAGTTTCGCTTTCCATTTCTCATTAAAGATAGTATACTTAAATCAATGCAAATAATCTGGACTCAGTTTGAGACAATGTAATTCATTAAGACGGCCCTGTCAAATCAGATGAGGGCGTTCCCGAAAAGATGACCATACAGAATACAGGAGGAATTTATGGCAGTAAATATGAGAGAAAAGTATGAATCACTTTCTCTGGCTGAATTGCGCGATATCGCGAAAAATCGTGGAATCAAAAGTACATCCACCATGCGGAAAGAAGCGGTAATTGATGCAATGCTGGCAGAAGACGAAAAGGCAGCTGCTGCAGAACGCATGAAAACCCAGGCGACGGAGACAGGAAAAACAGTGACTGATATGGAACAGCTGGACAGCGGACAGACGGTAAGCGGAATCCTGGAGGTGATGTCTGACGGTTTCGGATTTATCAGAAGTGACCATTATCTTCCGGGCGATCATGATGTGTATGTTTCTCCGGCGCAGATTCGCAGATTTAATCTGAAAACAGGCGACAGAGTGATGGGGAATGTGCGCCCTGCCAGAGAAGGCGAAAAGGTCGGCGGTCTGGTTTATGTGCAGACGGTCAATGGAGATGCGCCGTATCTTGCGATTCATCGCCCGAATTTCGAGGAACTGACACCCATTTATCCTGAGGAGAAGCTCAAGCTGGAAACAGTGCAGAGAGAACTCTCCGGTCGCATCATTGATCTGATTGCGCCTATCGGCAAAGGGCAAAGAGGGATGATTGTTGCACCGCCGAAGGTTGGGAAAACAATCCTTTTGACGAAGATAGCAAATGCAATCACCTGCAACCATAAGGAAGTGCATCTGATTGTACTGCTGATTGATGAACGCCCTGAGGAGGTAACGGATATTCAACGCTCCATCGAAGGGGAGAATGTGCAGATTGTGTATTCTACCTTTGACGAGGAGCCGGAGCATCATAAAAAGGTAACGGAAATGGTTCTGGAACGCGCGAAGCGCATGGTGGAGCAGGGGAAGGATCTAGTTATCCTGCTGGACAGCATTACTCGTTTGGCGCGTGCGTATAACCTTACGATTCCGCCAAGCGGACGAACGCTGTCCGGTGGTCTGGACCCCGCGGCACTGTATATGCCGAAGCGGTTCTTCGGCGCAGCCAGAAATATTGAAAACGGCGGCAGTCTGACGATTCTTGCAACTGCGCTTGTGGATACGGGCAGCAAAATGGATGAGGTTGTGTTTGAGGAATTCAAGGGCACCGGCAACATGGAGCTGGTGCTGGATAAGCGCATGGCAGAGCGGAGAATCTTCCCTGCGGTGGATATTATGAAATCCGGCACAAGACGAGAGGAAAAGCTGTTTACCCCTGAGGAGCTGGAGTGTAATTATGCGCTGCGGCGGATGGCGGCACAGCTGAATCATACGGATATGATTGAAGGCTTTTTTGACCTGATGCGCAAGTCCAAAAATAACAAGGAATTCATGGAGCGGCTGCACGTTTGGGAAAAAACGTTAGGTCTGCATGAAAAATAACCTCGGTTTTTGGATAAATCTCTCAAGAATACGGAAAATGCTGATTTTTCGGGGAATTGCAGTTGCCAAGCCGAAAAAAATATGCTATAATGCTCATGTTGTCTTTAAATAACGTAGATTATTGATCAACAAATACGAAAAATGAGGTGAAAGAAAATGCGCGAAGGTATCCATCCCGAATACAAACAGGTAAAAGTAAGATGTAACTGCGGCAATGAATTTGTAACAGGTTCCACAAAGGACGAAATCAGAGTCGAAGTTTGCTCCAAATGCCATCCCTTCTACACAGGCAGCCAGAAACTGCTTCTGGAAGCCGGCGGCAGAGTTGAAAAGTTCAACAAGAAATACGGCAGAAAGTAATTCTTTTCGGATTGCTGAGCTGCAAAAAATCAAGACAGAATATAAAAAGGGCGAGATCGCAGGATCTTCGCTCTTTTTTCATGCAGGAAGATTGTCGAAAAAAGGAAAGTATGATATGCTATAAGAACGGATTATCGCTTGGCGGTTCAGTCACTCTCTGTAAAGGGGGTGATGCTATGAATTGTGTTACATATTCTGATTTAATTCAGATTGGTATACTTGTAGTAGCGCTTATCTCCCTGTATCAAAATAGGGGATAAATAAAAAACGACCGCCTAACAAGAGTTAGACGGTCTTTCTTGAGATATTAGGACTGACCGCCCGACCAAAAGCGGTAATCCTTTTATTGTAGCTATTATCGCCCTGTGTAAAAACAGGAGATAAATAAAAAATGTTGCCTAACAAGAGTTAGACGGTCTTACTTGATTAATCAGGACTGACCGCCCGACCAAAAGCGATAATCCTTTTCTTATCTTCATGATAGCAAAAGAAAGTGATTCTGTCAATAAAAGCGTTTTGCTTAAACGCGTTTGATATGCTATAATAAGTACCTGTTAAAAGGAGATGATTCTGTGTCAGATAGAAAAAGACCAACTAACATCGGCGGTCAGGCGGTCATTGAGGGCGTTATGATGCGCGGAAAAAAGATATATGCAATGGCAGTGAGAAATCCCGAAGGGGAAATTGTTGTGGAAAAGAAGCCTGTCGGCGGCCTAGGGAAAAAAGGGCTGTTCAGATACCCTATTTTCCGCGGCATGGCGGCGTTTGTGGATTCCCTTGTTACCGGTACGAAAATACTGATGCGTTCTGCGGAAATTGCAGGCGAGGGTTGGGAGGAGGAAGAGCTTTCCCCTTTTGAGCAATGGCTGAAGGACAAGCTTGGGGATAAAATCAACGATATTCTGATTTATTTCAGTGTATTCATTTCCCTGCTTCTGGGCATGGGGCTGTTTTTTGTGCTGCCTGTTGCCATCGGGAATTTATTCAAAACCCTTGTGCCGACATGGGCACTGGGCATTATCGAAGGCTTGATTCGTATTGCGATTTTCCTTGGCTATCTCTGGCTGATTTCTCGTATGAAGGAGATTAAGCGCGTATTCCAATACCATGGCGCAGAGCATAAGACGATTGCATGTTTTGAAAGCGGCAAGGAGCTGACGGTGGAAAACGTACGCCCCTGCACAAGGCTGCATAAGCGCTGCGGCACAAGCTTTCTGCTGTTCGTGATGCTGATTTCCATGATTGTGTTTTTCTTCGTTCGGACGGATGTATTCTGGCTGCGGCTGATTACAAGAATCTGCCTTGTGCCGTTTATTGCGGGGATTTCCTATGAGGTTATCCGCTGGGCGGGCAATTCAGAAAGCAGCTTCGTGAAAATCGTCAGTGCGCCGGGACTTTGTCTGCAAAAGCTGACAACGGCAGAGCCGGATGCAAGTCAGATAGAATGTGCCATTGCGGCAATGAAAGGGGTTCTGGAAGATGAGCCTGAGGAATAAAACCATTGCAGAGGCATTGCGCGAGGGGAAGCAGCGTTTGCGGTCGGCAGGAAAGGATGCCTACGCCGTTGAAGCAGAGCTGCTGCTCGAAAAAGCTGTCGGTCTGAATCGAACGGCTTTATTTTTGCGTGGAGAGGAGCCGCTTTCTGCGGAGGCTGCGATGCAGTATGAAGGCTTTCTTGCGGAACGGGAGAGCGGTCGCCCGACGCAGTATATCCTCGGCACATGGGAGTTCATGGGACTTCCCTTTTCTGTGGGGGAGGGCGTTTTGATTCCCAGAGGGGATACGGAGATTTTGGTGGAAACCATTTTGGAGACACAGCAGGCAGAGCCGCTTGTCTCGATTTTGGATATCGGGACGGGGAGCGGCTGTATTCCCATCAGTCTTTCCCATTACGGCAGCTTTGAGAAAATCATGGCGGTGGACATCAGCACGAAGGCCTTGGGCTATGCCATGAAAAATGCGGCGGAAAACCATGCGGATGTTTCGTTTTACGAGAGTGATTTATTTCAAAATGTGCCTGCGGCGTGGAAGGGAAGGCTGGATGCGATTGTTTCCAACCCGCCCTATATTCCCAAGGCGGATATTGCGGAGCTGATGACGGAGGTTAAGGATTTTGAGCCGCTTTCCGCACTGGATGGCGGTGCGGACGGTCTGGATTTTTACCGTGCGATTGTGGCAGAGGGCAGAGCATGGCTGAAGGAGGGCGGATGGCTCTTTTTTGAGATTGGCTATGACCAAGGCGAAGCCCTGCGCACGCTTTTGGCAGACTTTGGCTATACGGAAATCGGCATCCGACAGGACCTGGCAGGACTGGACAGGGTTGCCTTTGGGAGATATACAGGAAAGAAGGAGGGGGCATAAAAATGTTAGACCGTTTGGCGGAAATCGAGACAAAATATGAGGACTTGGCGGAACAGATTAACGACCCCGACGTGATTGCCAATCAGACAGAATGGCGCAAGCGGATGAAGGAATACAGCGATATGACTCCCATTGTGGAGAAATATCGGGAGTATAAGCAGGCGAAGGAAGGGATTGCCGAAAGCCTTGCCATGCTGGAGGAAAAGCAGGAGGAGGATTTTCGGGAGCTTTTGAAGGAGGAGCTGGCGGAAAACAAGGAAAAGGCGGAAACGCTGAAGCAGGAGCTGACGCTTTTGCTGATTCCCAAGGACCCCAATGATGAAAAGAATGTTATCATGGAAATCCGCGGCGGCGCAGGTGGGGATGAGGCGGCATTGTTTGCAGGGGATTTATTCCGCATGTATGCGCGCTATGCAGAGCGGAGAAAATGGAAGATAGAAATTATGAATACGAGCGAGAGCGACCTTGGTGGCTTTAAGGAAATTTCCTTTATGATAAAGGGCGAGGGAGCATATTCTCGTTTGAAATACGAAAGCGGCGTGCATCGTGTGCAGCGTGTGCCGGTGACGGAAAGCGGCGGGCGCGTGCATACCTCAACGGTGACGGTGGCAGTGCTGCCGGAGGCGGAGGAGGTCGATGTGCATATTGATATGAACGATGTGCGCGTGGATGTGTTCCGTGCATCGGGCAACGGCGGTCAGTGTGTCAATACAACGGATTCTGCGGTGCGGATGACGCATATCCCGACGGGGATTGTGGTTACCTGTCAGAATGAGAAATCGCAGCTCAAGAATAAGGAGCAGGCGTTAAAGGTGCTGTATGCCCGTGTATATGAACGGGAGCGGCGCGCGCATGATGCGGCAATTTCCGCCGACAGACGCTCGCAGGTCGGCACAGGGGACAGAAGTGAGCGTATCCGCACCTATAACTTCCCGCAGGGCAGGGTGACAGACCACCGCATTGGACTGACACTGCATAAGATTGATGCCATTATGGATGGCGATTTGAATGAAATGATGGATACCCTCGCAACGACAGACCGAATGGCGAAAATGCAGGAGACATAAGAGCAGAAAAGAGGATAGCAATGAAAGAATTGTGGGAATTATTTTCTTCTTTTGCACGCATTGGCGGCTTTACCTTTGGCGGCGGCTATGCCATGCTGCCGATGCTGCAGAAGGAGGTCGTGGAAAAGCGCCAATGGGCAACAGAGGATGAAATGCTGGATTATTTTGCAATCGGGCAATGCACCCCCGGCGTTATTTTTATCAATACGGCGACCTTTATCGGCTATAAGCAGAAGGGCATACCGGGCGCGATTGCGGCAACGGTCGGGAGTGTGTTCCCGTCGCTGTGTATTGTGATGTTCATTGCGGCAGTGCTGAAAAACTTTGCGGAGCTGGCAGTGGTGCAGCATGCCTTTGCAGGGATTCGCGTTGTGGTCAGCGTGCTGATTCTCAATGCCGTGATGGGACTGCGGAAAAAATCCATCGTGGATAAGCTTTGTGTGGTGATTGCGGCGGTTTCCTTCCTTGTATCCGTATGGGTGGATATTTCCCCTGTCTGGATTGTGCTGGCGGCGGCGATTCTCGGCATTGCTGTTTCCTGCGGAAGGGAGGCGAAGGAGAAATGATGAGCCTTCTGATTTTGATTTTTGAATTCTTCAAGATTGGGCTGTTTTCCATCGGCGGCGGTCTGGCAACGCTGCCCTTCCTCTACCGTCTGGCGGATAAATATCCATGGTTTTCCGCGAAGCAGATTCCCGATATGATTGCTGTTTCGGAATCGACCCCCGGCCCCTTGGGCATCAATATGGCAACCTATACGGGCTTTCAGCACAGCGGCGTTATCGGCAGCATTGCGGCAACCTTTGGTCTGGTGTTGCCCTCAGTTATCATTATTATTCTGATTTCCAAGGTGCTGGAAAAATTCCGCAGCAATAAATATGTGGAGTATGCGTTTTACGGACTGCGCCCTGCGGTTATGGGGCTGATTGCGGCGGCAGGCTTTGGCGTGCTGATCGGGGCGCTGTTTCATTCTGCGGCGCTATCTGATTTAACGCTTTCCAATTTTGGCAGCTATATCGGCATTGAGGAATGTATTCTGTTTGCGGTGCTGCTGTTTGCAACGAATAAATGGAAAAAGCACCCGATTTTTTATATTGTGCTGAGTGCCATTGTGGGGATTGTTTTTGCGCTCTGATGCGGCATGAAGGCTTTGTCCCTGCCATATCCTTTTTCTAAGAGGGTATGGGGTGATTTTATGGAAAAGGTCTGGGTGCTCCTTCTGGTGGGGTATCTGATGGTGATAAGGACGGCAGAGAGGCGGAACGCCGCGGGTGCTGTCCTTTGCTTTTTGGAGGGGGCTTATCTGGCGATGCTCTGCTTTGCGGTTTTGCCGCCTGCAATGGGTGCGGCGCGGTTCTGGGGTGCGGCAGGCTGTGCGGCGGCAGGCTGCGGGACAGGGCTTCTGGCAGAGAAATATCTTCCGTGGGATGTGCTTTTGCGGCGCGCGCTGTTTCTTTTTCTGACGGCGGCGGTCTGCTTCTCATGGGAGATTCCCGTATTTCCGCTGGCGCTTCTGGGCGGCGTGGGGCTGTATCATGCCTCGGCAGGCATTTTGCCTGAGCCTGTTTCCATACGAAACGCACTTTTTAGCGCAGGTGGCTTTCTTGCGGGAGTATTTCTCTTTTCGCCGCTATTGTAGCGGAAAAAAGGAGAAATTTGCCAAGCCTTCTTTTTTTTGGTATGATGAAAAGGAAAATGTACAGAATAGCATACAAAACAAAATTTTTGTAGAAATAGAGAAAACCTTAAGGGGGTTTATTATGGAACGAATTGAAAAAAAGGAACTGAAGAAGCTCATTCGGGAAAATGTGAAAACGCTGTACCGCAAAACACTGGAAAATGCATCGCCTGAGGAGCTGTATCAGGCGGCAGTGTTTGCTGTGCGCGATGTGATTACCGATAAGTGGATGAAAACCCATGATGAATATTATGAAAGGGATGCAAAGGTGGTTTATTACCTCTCCATGGAATTTCTGATGGGGCGTTTCTTTGGCAATGCACTGATCAATCTGGAAATGATCGATGAGGTGAAGGAGGTTTTTGCGGAGCTGGGCATTGATTACAATATGGTGGAGGAGGCGGAGCCCGACCCCGGCCTTGGCAACGGCGGCCTTGGCAGATTGGCGGCCTGCTTTCTGGAATCCCTTTCCACGCTTTCCCTGCCGGCTTACGGCTGTGGGATTCGCTATCATTACGGCATCTTTGAGCAGCGGATTGAAAACGGCTATCAGGTCGAGGTGCCGGATAACTGGCTGGAAAACGGCGACCCCTGGGGCATTAAACGGAATGAATATGCCGTTGAGGTCAAATTTGGCGGCAATGTGCGCGCAGTGGAAAAGGGCAACGGCGAATATCGCTTTGTGCAGGAAAATTATCAGTCTGTAACGGCAATCCCGTATGATTATCCGGTGATTGGGTATGGCAATAATACTGTAAATACCCTGCGTCTATGGGAGGCAAAGCCCAAAACCAGACTGGATTTGAAATCCTTCAATGAGGGCAATTATCAGAAGGCGGCGGAGGAGGAGCTGCTTGCCAATACGCTGACGGATGTGCTGTATCCTGCGGATGAGCATATACAGGGGAAGGAGCTGCGTCTGCGGCAGCAGTATTTCTTCATTTCCGCAACGGTGCAGCGTGTGATTGCGCGCTTCAAGAAAAAGCATACCGATTTCAACGAACTGCCAGATAAGGTGGCATTTCAGCTGAATGATACCCACCCCAGCATGGCGGTGGCGGAGCTGATGCGTGTGCTGGTGGATGAAAATGATTTGCCTTGGGATCAGGCATGGGATATTACAAGAAGGGTCTGTGCATATACCAATCACACGATTATGTCCGAAGCGTTGGAAAAATGGCCGATGGAATTATTCAGCCGCCTGCTCCCTCGTATTTATCAGATTGTGGAGGAAATCAACCGCCGTTTCGTTCTGGAGCTGACGGAAAAATATGGGAACAATCCCGATAAAATCAGAAAAATGGCAATCATTGCAGATGGGCAGATTCGCATGGCATTTCTGGCAATCGTCGGGAGTCATTCTGTCAACGGGGTAGCGGCACTGCATACGGAAATTCTGAAAAAGCAGGAGCTGCATGATTTTTATGAGCTGTATCCCGAAAAATTCAATAACAAAACAAACGGCATTACCCAGAGAAGATGGCTGCTCCATGCCAATCCGAAGCTGGCAGAGCTGATTACCGAAACCATCGGCAAGGGTTGGATTACCAATCTGGATGAGCTGAAAAAGCTGGTGCCTTATGCAGAGAATGCCGCCTTCCGTAGCCGATTTACGGCAATCAAGAAGGAAAACAAAATTGCATTGGCGCAATATATCAAGGAAACAAAGGGGATTGATATCAATCCTGATTCCATTTTTGATATTCAGGTGAAGCGTCTGCATGAATATAAAAGACAGCTGCTGAATATCCTGCATGTCATTGGGCTGTATAACCACCTGAAGATGAACCCCGGACTGGATATGATACCCAGAACTTTTATTTTCGGGGCAAAGGCGGCGGCAGGCTACCACAGAGCGAAGCTCATCATTAAGCTGATTAACGCTGTTGCGGATGTGGTGAATAACGACCCGACCATTCATGGTAAGATTAAGGTGGTATTTATGGAAAACTACCGTGTTTCTCTGGCAGAAAAGATGATTCCGGCAGCAGATGTCAGCGAGCAGATTTCGACTGCGGGCAAGGAGGCCTCCGGTACAGGCAATATGAAGTTTATGCTGAACGGTGCGCTGACAATCGGCACGATGGATGGTGCAAATGTGGAAATCTGCGAGGAGGTCGGCAGAGACAATATCTTTATCTTCGGCATGAGCGCGGCAGAGGTGCAGCAGAAGACACAGGAGGGATATGATCCCTGGATGGTCTATAACATGAATCAGGAGGTGCGGATGGCACTGACAAGCCTGATTGACGGCACATTTGACCCCGATACCAATCTGTTCCGTGAGCTGTACGATGCACTGCTGAACGGCTGCGGCGGCAGAGCAGATGAATACTTCGTTCTGGAGGATTACGCCGATTATGCACGCGCACAGTGGGACATCGACAGAGCCTACCGCGATGAGGAAAAATGGGTGCGGATGGCAATTCTTAATACGGCAGAGAGCGGTAAATTTTCTTCTGACCGTACCATTCGTCAGTATGCCGATGAAATCTGGCAACTGCCTTCGGTAGAGATTGTTTAAAATGAAGCTGCTTTTGACGAAAGGAAACAGGGGGAAAGGAATTGACATTTTCCACGATTCCATGTAGAATAGAAAAACGGGCTGAAACACAGCCCTTACGCACCCGTAGCTCAGGGGATAGAGCGTTCGGCTCCGGACCGAAAGGCCGCAGGTTCGAATCCTGTCGGGTGCAGCGAAGAAGCCTTGATTTTTCAGGGCTTCTTTTTTTATGTGATTCGCTTTAACGCCGTGCCTGCCCGAAGCAGCTGAGAACTGAACAGACAGAGCGGCGGGAAGCGGTTCTTCGGCAGGAAGAAATAAGGAATGAGGCATAAAAATAACCCCGTTTGCCGAACGGATTTCGTTCAGCAAAGGGGGTTTTGTTTTTATCTGATTAAGTCAAGTGCCTTCGCACATTCCTCCAGTGCATCCACAACCTTGTCCAAATCCTCCTTGGTGTGGTCTGCGGAAAGGATGGTACGCAGGCGTGCGGTTCCTCTGGGCACCATGGGGAATTGCAGGGCCTGTGCATAAACGCCTCGTTCATACATCATTTCACTGAGCTTCTGCGCCTTTTCGGCATCGCCGACGATAATCGGGATAACGGGTGTGACGGATGTGCCGATATTCAAGCCGAGCTTGCTCAGGCGGTCGGCAAAGTAATTGCGGTTTTCCCACAGCTTATCTACCAGTGCCGTATTTTCCATGACCAAATCTACAGCCTTTGCTGCTGCCGCTGTCAGGCAGGGAGCCATGGGGGAAGCGGTGAAGATAAAGCTTCTTGCCTTGGGACGCAGTGCTTCGATGAACTCCTTCGGGCCCGCCACAAAGCCGCCTGCGGAGCCAAATGCCTTGGAGAGAGAGCCTGTTTCAATGATGATGCGGTCGCGCAGACCGAAATGGTCTACCGTACCTCTGCCGGCAGGGCCCATTACGCCATCCCCATGGGCATCATCTACCACCAAGAGAGCGTTGTATTGATCTGCCAAATCTGCCATTTCCGGAAGGGGTGCAAGGTCGCCGTCCATGCTGAATACGCCGTCTGTGATGATGAGCCGTTTGCCTTCGACAGGCTCCTGCAGCAGTTCTTCCAGATGTGCCATATCCATGTGGCGGAACACCTTGATTTTCGCGCCGGATAAGCGACAGCCGTCAATGATGGAGCCATGGTTCAGTTCATCGCTGTAAATAAAATCACCCTTGCCGACCAGCTGTGGAATCAGACCGGAGTTTGCGGTTACGCCGCAGTTGAATACCAGTGTTGCCTCCACGCCCTTGAATTTTGCCAGCTTTTCCTCCAGCTCATCATGCACGGGATAATTGCCGCAGATGTTTCTGCTTGCGGTTGTGGCAACGCCGTATTTTTCCAAAGCCTCCTTTGCGGCAGCAACAACGGCAGGATGGTTGGCTAAGCCAAGATAGTTGTTGGAGGCCATATTGATGACCTCACGTCCATCCAGGATAATGCGTCCGCCCTGTGGGCTGTATAATGTTCTGTACATAAAAATACCCTCTTTTCTATCAGTGCTGTATAGTGATTGCTTTTATCATACTACACAGAGACCGAAAGGGGAAGATTTATAAAATACAGTTCGTTCTGCATAAAATGAAAAAATGTTCAGCGGATTTTTGGGAGCATTCCTGCATAAAAGGGGAACGGCACCTTCTTGGGGGAGAAGGTGCCGCGTAAGGGTTGTCATTGCTACGCAAAAAAACGATAAAGGGGGTGCTTTTTTACGCTTGGGAAGCAATGACAAGAAGAGATGAAAAGTTTGATTCAAAATAGCTTGAAGTTAGGAGAAAAACCTCAAACTACAGAAGCAAGCGTATTTAA
>OGIE01003983.1_pt1 | contig 14743 bp, 12 predicted proteins | sample 1571581 | NCBI WGS metagenome assembly OGIE01 (sample SAMEA2582021, study PRJEB24529) | metagenome | biome: Human gut stool | place: China | collected 2011
TCGGTAGTGTGCTAATTATAGCATATCACCCACCTTTTGTGCAGAGGTTCCCTAACAACCTCAGAAATTTACGGAGAAATAATGGATTCTCTGATATCCAATACCGCCGCTATAAACGGGCTTCTTGCGCGCTTTGGCGTGAAGTTCGGTATCTATAAAAACGGCGAGTTTCATGAGCAGCTGTTTCCCTACGATTCGCTTCCTCGAATTATTCCTGCGGATGAGTTCGCTGAAATTGAAGCCGGCTTGATTCAGCGTGTCGATGCGCTCAACGCCTTCTTGAGAGACATCTACACGGAAAAGCGAATTGTCGCTGACGGCGTGATTCCGGAAGACTTCGCTTTTTCGTCAAGCGGCTTCCTGCCGGCGTGTGACAACTTTGTTCCGCCGAACGGAATTTACTCTCATATTTCAGGCATTGACCTCGTCCAAGCTAAAGACGGAACTTGGTACGTTCTTGAAGACAACCTACGCATTCCTTCAGGCGCTTCCTATCCTTTAATTGCCAGAAAACTCGCTCGCCGTGCTTCGCCGGAGACATTTAAAAATAACTCGGTCGATCGCAACGATGATTACGGACTCCTTCTAAGAGAAGCAATGGAAAGCGTGAATCCCGGCGGCCGCTGCGTCATCATGACACCGGGAAGGTACAACGCTGCTTTCTTCGAGCATGCTTATTTGGCTGAGATGACCGGATGTCCTCTGGTTATGCACAATGACTTGTTCGTACAAGACAATAAGCTCTATTTCAAGAGCAGATCGGGTTCTCCACAGTCGGTCGGCGCTCTCTATCGCCGAATCTCCGACGACTATCTTGATCCTTTGACCTTTAAACCTGAATCACTCATCGGCGTTCCGGGCATTATGAATGCCTATCGGGCAGGGAACCTCGCGATTATCAATGCTCCCGGAAATGGCGTTGCCGACGACAAGGGTATTTATTACTTCGTTCCCAAGATGATTCGTTACTATCTGGGCGAAGAACCGATCCTCAAAAACGCACCGACTTATCTGCCTTTCTACGAAGAAGACAGAGAGTACTGTCTGGCGAACATCGAACGCTTAGTTATTAAAGATGTTGCCGAAGCAGGCGGTTACGGAGTTCTCTTTGGTAAAGATTTAAACCAAGAAGAGCTTGAAGCCTGGAAAGTAAGAATTCAGACTGAATCACGTCGCTTTATTCTTCAGGAAGTGATCGACTTTATTGACCTGCCGGTTCTCGAAGACGGAACGGTCGTAGAGCGCAAATGCGATCTTCGTGCATTTGTCATTAGTTCAACCAACGGAACGAAAGTTTGGCACAGCGGTCTTACTCGTTTTTCCCGCAAGCCGGATTCGTTCGTCGTTAACTCTTCTCAAGGCGGAGGCTTTAAAGACACATGGATTTTATCTCGATAGAAAAAGGCGAAAACTTATTTTGGCTCGGCCGCTACGTTGAACGTGTCTACCGTACGCTGAATTATCTCGAAGGCCTCTATGATGTTCTGATTGATACAGATGAGACGGCTTATAAAGAATTTTGTGCCGCTTTAAACATTCCTGATGTTTACGAAGATGCCTCTGACTTTATGACGAGTTACTTCTTCGACGAGCTCAACCCTGATTCGGTGTACAGCAATCTTTCTCGAGCCTACGACGACGGAATTTTGCTGCGGAATACCATCTCGACTCGCTCTTTGGCTTATATTCAGCTGGCACTTGATGCGATGGAAGATGCGAAGGCAGAAGGTTCCGGAGCTCTGTGTTCTTTTGAAGTCATCGATCGCTTGTTGGCTTTCTGGGGCAGTATTGACGAATATCTCTCTTCAGGTCAAGAACGCTGTCTCGTTAAAGCCGGCCGTTACCTTGAGCGCCTGGACATGCAGCTGAGATTGGGAGAAAGCTGGGAAACAATCGGCGTGACGATCGGTAAACTGGATCGCAGATTACAGGGCGCAAAGATTGCCTACAGCGGTCAAAAAATGCGTGTTCTGAAAAATTTTGCCCAGTTAGCTGATGATGATCCGGAGACCCGGCTGGTGGCTTTGGAAACAGTTCAGAAGCTCTTGAATAATTAAAAACTCGATACAATGAAAAAATTTTTGTATTCGCTTAGGGCGGATCTGTTGTTTTCCGAACCCGTTTCGAATCACACATTTGTGCTTCGCTCTGTCCCGCTCTCGGAGCCGGGGCAGGAGCCGATGCGCATCTCTTTAACCTGTCAGCCGGGCTGCCGGCTGTCAGAAACCTTTGACGGACAAGGCAATAAAGTTTTCCTGGGCAGCATCGAGAATAAACATACCTTCTTTTCTTTTTGCTCGACAGGAGAAGTATTGGTCGATTCCTCGCAGCGCAGCAGTTTCGGTGCGGCTGCCTACTATCGATATCCGACTCAGCTTACGACGCTGACCGGCACGCTCAAAGATTATTTTGAAGCCAATAAAGTTGAAGGCGCACCCATCGCCCTTGCTGAATACTGGCTAACAAAAATTGGTACAGACTTCCGCTATCAAAAAGGCGTTACGACAACAGTAACTGCGGCCCATGAAGCGTGGGAGCTCGGCGCCGGAGTTTGTCAGGATTTTGCGCACATTCTTCTTGCTTTCTTACGAGCTCAGAACGTTATTTGTCGCTACGTTGCCGGACTGACCACCGGTGAAGGTGCTTCTCATGCTTGGGTAGAAGTTTTTGACGGTGAAACATGGATCGGAGTGGATCCTACGCATCAGAGATTCTGTGACGATAATTACGTCAAGATTTCACAAGGACCAGACTTTAGTTTTTGCGCTTTAGAAAGAGGCGTCTTTATGGGCGCAGCGGATCAAAGTATGTCGGCAAAGTGTAAGTTGGTTGAAATTTGAGAATGATTGAAGACGTCATAAAAGTAAAGATGCCGGTCGGCGAGTCTTTGGTGATTCGCAAGAACCGCCACTTGCCTGATAACGTTGCGTCAGCAGAAGGCCTTAAAAGACTTTGCGTCGTTTCCGGAATTCACGGCGATGAGCTTGAAGGACAGTACATTTGTTATTTGCTTAATAAAGTCGTTCGTGAAAAGAGTGAGCACCTTAAAGGGGTGTTGGATGTCTATCCGGCATTGAACCCGATGGGCATCGATACGATCCAGCGAGGATTTCCCGGTTTTGATTTGGATATGAACCGGATTTTCCCGGGACGTACCGACGGAGCGGCGACGGAGTGGGTTGCAAGCAAATTGATTCAGGAATTCAAAGGCGCAGAAATGGCGATTGATATTCACGCCAGCAATATCTTCCTGCGCGAGATTCCCCAGGTTCGCGTCAATATCAATACGGCAGATAAACTCGTTAAATACGCGAGCATGCTCGATGTCGATTTTGTTTGGGTGCATCAAGCTTCTACTGTGCTCGAATCAACGTTGGCTTACAGCTTAAATTCCATCGGCGTTAAAACTCTTGTCGTAGAGGCGGGCGTCGGCATGAGAATTACTCAGGATTATTGTCAACGGCTTGTGAACGGAATTCTGAATCTTATGCAGAATCTCGGTATGTGGGACGGCCCCGTCCAGCCTGTTAAACAGCCGATCGTTTCCTTAGATCGCTCCGTGAGTTTTGTGAATGCTGAAGAGCCGGGTGTGTTTGTCCCGACGGTTCGCCACAGCGATAACGTTAGACGAGGCGAGATTTTTGGCCGAATTGTAGATGCGCTTTCAGGTGAGGTTCGTCAGGAATGCGTCTCCGAAGTCGATGGTTTGCTCTTCACGCTTCGTGAATATCCTATCGTAAATAAGGGGTCTCTGATTGCCCGAATTCTTCAGGAAGAACGTCGATGAAAGAAGAAGTTATTTTCAGAATGGAGTCGGCCTACCGCGAAGACTTTGAAGTAAAAAGTTATCACTTCGGCGGCCCTGAAAAGACCATGTGCATTATCGGCAATATGCGCGGCAATGAAATTCAGCAGCTCTATATTGCCGGCCAAATGGTTCGAACATTAAAGCGCTTTGAGGAAGAAGGGCGGTTTATCCGCCGTCACGGTGTGACGGTGATTCCGTGTGCCAATCCGTACTCCGTTAATGTCGGTAAGCGCTTCTGGGCGATGGATAACTCCGATATCAATCGAATGTATCCCGGATACAACAAAGGTGAGACTACTCAGCGAATAGCTGCCGGTATTTTTGAAAAGATTCAGGGCTACCGCTTCGGCGTGCAGTTTTCCTCTTTTTATATGCCCGGAGACTTCGTCTCTCATGTGCGCATGATGAAGACGGATTATGAGGACACCGGCTTGGCTCAGCTTTTCGGAATGCCTTTTGTCGTTCTTCGCAAACCCGTTCCCTTTGATACCACAACCTTAAACTTCAACTGGCAGGTGTGGGATACAAAAGCCTTTTCTCTTTACAGCCGTTCTACCGAGAAGATCGATAAGAAGGGTGCGGACATGGCGATTGCGGCGGTTTGCCGCTTCTTAAGCCGAATGAACGTTTTAAATTACAACGTTTACGGCGGCTATGAATCGACCGTTCTTATAGAAGAAGAGCTGGTGTCGCTGCGTTCAACCGCTTCCGGTCTTTACATTCCGCACGTGAAATCCTTTGATTCCGTTGAACGCGGACAAGTTCTTGCGGACATCATTGATCCGCTTACCGGCGTGACCGTCGCCCAGACCGAAGCACCCGAAGACGGCATTGTGTTTTTTGCCAAAGATTCTCCCCTTGTCATGGAAAACGAAACTCTCTTTAAAATAGTGAACAAGCTTCACAAGTAACACATAAAGAGAGTCCCCGGATGGCAGATGTCAGCTACAACATTCCGGACCTGCGTCCGGGAGAGGTTTTTCGTGTCGAACAGACGATAAAGCGCAGCCGCTTTATCGCTTCTGTCGGACACACTCCCGGTGTCGAAGAAGCAAAAGCTTTCATCGAACAAATTAAAGCCGAATTTGAAGATGCCCGGCACAATTGCTGGGCTTATTGTGCCGGAGCCGCCGGATCTACCGATCGTATCGGCGCAAGCGATGACGGCGAGCCTCACGGAACCGCCGGACGCCCCATGCTGACGGCTGTTACGCACAGCGGCATTGGAGAAGTGACCGTTGTTGTGACTCGTTACTTCGGCGGAATTTTGCTCGGTACGGGAGGACTAGTTAAAGCCTATCAGTCTTCCGTCAAAATGGCGTTAGAGGGAGTGCCCACGCGAGTTCGTACCAAAACGAAACGCATCAAATTCAGCGTTGAACATCGATTTGTGAATCAGGTTCTGCGCAAGATCGAAGCCGTAAACGGTCGAATTCTAGAAAAGAATTTTGATATGGGTGCGGATTTTGATGTCGAAATCCCCGAGGATCTCGCTGAGACTTTTGCTAAAGAATTGGAAGAGCTCACGCGCGGAGCTCTTCTCATTGAATTCGTCGAAGAGTAACGGCTTATCTCGCTACGCCGATTGTTAAATTTAAGCTCTCTAAACCTGTAAACGTCTGGCTTGGGAAAGCTTCATTCTGATTTTGCTTAAGAATGACAAACTCAGGTTTGCTTCGACGGGCAAACAATTCGCTTCTTCCCAAGAGCAGAGAAAGTGCCACGAAGAAACGCTGATCGGCAGAAATTGTCTTCATGCCCGCAAGACCTGAAGCGTCCGAGAGCTCGGGTGCAAATAATTTCACACCTTCATCACGGAGTTTGATCTTGGCGCCGGGGATGAAGGCATCAATGTCTGAAGAGCCGTAGGCGACTGCAAGCGACAAACCTAAACGCGCAATTCCCCCCGGTTCCTCAGCATTGGCGCAGAGAGATTCCCATCGCTCAAGCGAGGTCTGCAGCTTTTGGAATTCTGCTTCTTCCCGTTTTCGGCGATTTTTGTTATTCGCATTTTTTGCCATCTTCTCACGTAGGCCTGTGAGCTGAGCAGTGGCTGTGTGGAAGAGATCGGATTTTTCTAAGAGTTCTTCTTCGAGCTGTTCACGAGTGCGCGTCGTCAGGTTCTTCTCCTGAAGACTGTTTAATGCCTGCTGTTTTTCTTCGTACTGCGAATTTACGACACGATACCTTTCGAGCAGTTCATCGTTTTGACGCATGAGGTCATCTTTCTGTGCAGTCGAGATCTGAGAAGAAAGGAAGCTGGACTCGTTCGGGAAACCGGCCTTTTGAAGTTTTTGGTTGAAAGCGTCCGAAAGCGATTCAATGGATTTAATGGTTTCGCTGCGATGTGCTTCGAGAGTATTAATTTTGTTCTGCGTAGAAAGCAAGGCTTCCTCTTTGGAAGCAAGACTTAATTTAGCTTCTTCGGCAAGACGTGTGGCATTGGCCTTTTCTGTTTCAATCGCGGCAATTACTTCTTCCGGTGTCTGGCTGGCAATTGCTTCATGCCGTTCTTTTTGGAACCGTTTGATCTGTTCAGTGAGAGCCTCGATGTCCTTTTCTAAGGTTTCTGCGCTCTTCTTCTGAGCAGTCAGAGACGCGACAGTATTTCGGAGGGCTTCTTCGCTCTCCGCTGTTTCTTCTTCGATCTGTTTTTTCTCGACGCTCCAGTTGATCCACTGTTCGCGGCGTTTTTCGAGCGTTGGAAGGTTCTGCTTCATGATGGCCGGGTTAGAGGCCTTCAGGCCGAAGCGGGCAAAGGCTCGCTCGAGCAAACGCGTCAGGGAGACGCGATTAAGTTCAGAGTCTTTTTGATTCTTTTCTAGCTCGGCAGACATGTTGGCGAAGTTCTTCAAAGCCTCTTCCAAAGACGCCTGTTCTTCTTTTTTACGAGCGGTTTTAAGCGCTGCATCTTCGCGCTTTTCTTTCAGCGATTCAATCGCTTCCGTGAGCCCTTGAATTTTCTCTAATCGTGCTTCAAGGTCATCTCGACGATTGGCTAAAGAAGTTTGTTTTTGCTTGAGTACAGCCGCCCAAGTGATCGGTTTCTTCTCTCTCAAGCCGACAATATTGAGCTCGCTCGCGATATACAAAATCTCGCCCTTGGCTTCATTGAGTTCTGTCGTAAGCGTATTCAGAATGTTTTCGGCTTCTGTCTGCTGCAGCTGAAGCTGCGCAAATTCAGCTTTGCATTTTTCCGATTCGACGAGCGCGAGCTGAGCGTCTTCTTTTGCTTTAGCGAGTTTGTCTTCCAACGAACGGTCAAACGGCAGTTTGACGGAGTAGGGATGGTGAATCGCGCCACACAAGGGACACGGCTTGCCGTTGGCTAACTTTTCGCGCGGTTCATTCAGCGACAGTACTTCGAGATAGAAGGAATAAGCCTGCTGAGCTGAATTGACGACGGCTGTCTTGTCGATATAGGCCTGGCGAGCCGCATTCAAAGCAACCGTCGCGAGTCTCAAGGCGTGCTTGGTGCTCTCGAGCCCTGCTTTTACCTGATTGAATCGGTCGTGTCCTTCTGCCAAGAGAACAATTCTTCCTTGAAGCGCGTCTAGGGCATTTAAGCGTTCATTCTGATTGTCCAGTTCCGCAGCCAGCGTCTCGACGCCTTCTATTCCTAAAGACTTGGAAAGCATGCGCTCCTTCATGGAAAGTTCGCCCGTGACGGCAAGCTCCTCGTTTTTAAGAGCGGCAATGACGTTTTGAACGTCTAATAAAGCAGAGCGAGAGGACTCAATCCGTTTCTGCAGTTCCCGCTGCGTTTCTTCTGCCTCTGCGCTGCGAATGACTTCAGCGTCAATCTCATCAAGAAGACGTTTGTACTCTTCGAGCTCATCGACCAAGAGCTTATCCATAGAAAGGTCATCCATCTTCTTGTTCAGAAGTTGTGAGCGAATGGTCAGCTGGGAGAGGACGTTTTTTAATCGTGTGTTTTCTTCAGAGAGGAGACGAGCCGCGGTTTGCTCGTTGAACAACTCCTCTTTAAGGTGCTTGCTTTGAATCTGAGAATCTTCGATTTTTTCATCTAATTCGCGAACGCGTTCCAGCGTCACACGCTTCTCGTTGTAGTTTTCCAGGACGCTCTTGAAATTTTTGTCTGCCTCAGCATGAGCCAGAGAGGCGGAGCGGACGCGTTCAGAAAGCATCGGGACGGATTTTTTAAGTTCCGTAATCAGCTTACCTTCTTCTTTCTCATCGACTCGAAGCTTAGAGAGGACATCGTAGTCGGGAGCTAAGGCGTCTGTTTTCAGCGCTTTTTCCAGAACGTTCTTTTTCACGTCAAAGCGAGAAAGGTCGCCGTTGACTGCCGTGAGCTGCTTAGACAAGCGGGCGGCTTCATCCTTGAGCATATTGATGCGAATGAGCCAGTCCATCGAATCTTTTAGCTGGGCAATTTCGTTTTGCAGAGCGGCGTGAGAGACGCCGGCCTTAATGAGCTGCTGATTGAGGCGTTCTTCTTCCTCATCAGAAACAACCGAAATTCCGTCTATGACAGACTTAGAAGCGGCGAGCAAGGCGGCCTTCTGCTGAGAAACTTCAATGCCCTGAGTCAGGAATGCATTTCCGAGGGACTCGGAGACATTTCCGATCAAAGATGAGGCTAAAGTATCCGCATTCTCGGTCAAAGATTCAGAAGTCGAGAGAATGTCATAGAAAAGGGTGTCTTCTAATTTATCGGCATCAAGATGCGTGATTCTAGCCATGGCGACAGGAAAGGGCGCTGCCTGCAGGTCAAACGGCATGCCGTTTTTGCGGATTTCAGTGTTTTCGTGGGACCGAAGAAGTTCAAATCGTCCCTCTTCTGTGGAGAAGACCAGGCGGACTTCGGGATTTTTTCCAAGTTTCTCGGATGAGATATCGAATAGAGCGAACTTTAGAGCGTCAAGGAATAACGCAATACTTTTCTCTCCCGTCAGGGGAATGGAAAAAACGTCGGTGCGTCCGTCAAAATCGAGATCCCATTGACCGAGGAAAGTCGGTACTCGGGAAAGACCGAAAGCATGAATCTGCATAACGAAAAATCAAAACAACAAATCAGTAAGCAACCTTGGTTAATCCGTATCCGAGCGCAAAGAAAATGGCAGAGATCACGGTCCACATGATTGTCAGAACACGGGTCACAGAGAGGATTTTTTCTCGCTGGTAGTCGTCGATGCCGGGCTTAAGCAGCATTCGGCCGAACTTGCTGTAATAGCTTCCGCAGAAGCCTCCGATAACTGCCGGGATCATGCCCCAAAGATAGCTAAAGTTGATCCAGCCGATGAACAGCCCGGAAGCGATCATGGCGGCGATGATAATGGGATAAGCGAACATATTATTTTTACTCCGAAAGGTTCACTTTACCAAATCTCGACAGAAGAAAAAACGCCGCATTGTCTGCGGCGTTTTTATTAGAAATGAGAAACGTTACTTCAAGTCTTCGGGAACTTTGCCGCCGTTTTCGGCAAGCTTCTGCATAACGGCCTTAATCAGCCAAACGTTCATCTGAGAATAGTCACCGCCGATAAGGTTTTCAGGGCAGCCGAGTTCTTTTGCCAGCTCTTTACGATTAGCTAAAGATGGGTCCATTCCAAGAAGCTTCATAAGGTCAACAATAGAAGTTTTCCAGTTGAGTTTCTGTGGGTTCTTGGCAGCCAAAGCTTTGCAGACAGCAGCGACGTCTACGATTTCGGGCGATCCTGCAGGCGTTTCGGCTGCAGCTGGGGCAGCAGCTACAGTTTCAACGGCAACGGCTTCCACGGGAGAGACCGGTGCTTCCGCTGCAGCAGCGTTTTCCCCTGCAACAGCTTCAACGGCCTTGTCTTTCACAAAACCAAGTTTCTGAAGAATTGTATTGAAAAGTCCCATAATTCACTCCTTTATCAATGGTGTTGGCAAATCTTTTCGCGCCGATTTCTCCGCAGGATGAACGGCGCCGGTAAGACTTTCATCATCAAACTGTAATTCAATTGCGAAAGGATGGGTTTGGAGAGCCACCATCATGAGCGCACCTGAAAAACTCGTTACATCTGCGCTGAATCGGTCGTTCTAAAATTTCGACAGCATAAAGAAAAAGTATCGAAAGATGAAAAAATTATTAGTACTTTCCTGCTTGGCGGGCACCGTCTTGTTCTCCTCGGTCCCGAAGGCCGCAGACTTTGATCGCGTTTACGAAACAGGAACACCTCTGAAGGCGCCGCGCATGATGCCGAATTTCCGAGAGCTCAAGCACGCTCTAAAGATGCCGCAGTTTGATCTCAAAACTATTTACGGAACAGACGTAAATTTGTCGGATTACAAAGGAAAGGTGATCGTTTTAAACGTTTGGGCTACCTGGTGCCGCCCCTGCGTCGCGGAGATACCGGAACTGATTACAGCACAGAAGGCCCTTAAGAACTCTGATGTCCGTGTTATTGGAGTTGCTGTTGACGGAGAAAATGTGGATCTTAAAAAATTCCTCGACAAGATCCGTGCTTCGGGTTTTGAAACCTTCATTGACGGCAATCAGGCGATTCCCGGGAAGATGGGCGTTTCTGTGGTCCCCACCAATTTCATAATTGACGGCAACGGAAATTTAGTGGCTTACGCTGAAGGTTACCTGCCATGGGAAAATCCTCAGATTATTTCTTTCCTGAAAGAAATCGGCAAGAAATACGCGTCCGGTCCTTCTGCGGCTAAAAAGCCGGCCTCTGCCCCTGTCGGTTCCGTTGGATCTGTTTTCAAAATTAGTCAATTTTAGGTTAGTAAACTTAAAGCTGACTTTAACTTTTTGGACCGAAAAGAGGTATTTTGAAGCCCTAAAATGACAAGACTTCACTAACTTCCTTGTGCTTGTCATGAAAACTGCCCAGTCGTCCCGAATTCTTCAGCTCACTAAAAAACTTTGTGCCATTCCTTCCGTTAGCGGTAGCGCCGCGGAGGAAAACCGCTGTGCGGACTTCATTACGCATTGTCTGTTTTGCCTTGCACAAAAACATCCCGGACGCGTGCGAGTCTTTGAACCGGTCTGTGAGCGGGACCCCCTCGAGCGTAAGGCGGTTTTCGGACTGCTCCGAGCCGCCGTTCCTACCGATAAAACTGTTGTACTGACAGGTCACTTCGATGTCGTCGATACGCAGAACTGCGGTGATAAAGTACAGACGGCTTTCGATTTAGAACGTTACACGGAAGCACTACGTGAACAGCCTCTAGATGAAACTGCTCGGAAGGATCTTGAGAGCGGCAATTGGCTGTTCGGGCGCGGCAGTATGGATATGAAGGCGGGCCTTGCGCTGTTTTTGGCTTCCATGGAGGAGTGGGCAGATGACCCGACTCTTGCCGTCAATATTCTTTTTTGGGCGGTTCCGGATGAAGAAGCCAACAGTGCCGGCATGATCGGTTCGTTAAGAACATTCCTGCATATCTGTGAAGAAGAACATTTGAAAGTCGTCGCTGCTCTTACCGGTGAGCCTTGTTTCTGGACGGCGGAAACCAAGACGGTACCGGCTGTGCGACCTTATTACACAGGAACCACCGGCAAACTTATGCCGTTCTTCTACGCCTTCGGTAAATCCGCACACATCGGCAATTATCTTCACGGCTTCAGCGCAGCGCTCTTAATTAGTGAAATCGTTTGTCTGGCAGAAGCCGACACCGCTTTATACGAGGGTTCCGGATTGGATCTTTTAGCACCTCCCGCCTGCTTAAGTATGGAGGTGCACCGCAACGGTTATTCGGTCACTGTGCCTGAAGAGGCTTCCGCTTACTTTAATGTTCTGACCGCCGCAAAGAAACCGGCGGATGTCCTTCGTTGGGCTCAAATGACAGCGGCGCGGGCTGCCGCGCAGGCCAGAAGCAAACTGATGCGTGCACTGCTGTTTGCACAAGATAAAGGCGCAGACTTTCCTGACATTGATGAGGTCAATGTTGTTACCTTCGGGATGCTTCAGCGGATGGCTCGCCAGAAGACGGGCGAATCCTTCGAAGAAAAAAGAGATCATTTTTATCGCTCGCTCCCTAAAGATCTGGACATTCGGGAGGCGGCCCTGAAAGAATGCTCCTGGCTGTTTTTACAGGCTCAGATGCCACGGCCGACAATTGTAGTCGGGTTCCTGCCGCCGTACTACCCGGCTCGGCTGAATCGTCGACAGTCGCCTGATGAGCAAAAACTTAGAAAAGTGATGGAAGAGATGACGGAGCAGGCAAAAGTCTTGAGCAAAGACGAAGCAGTCCGTCTGCACGAGGTTTTCGGGGGCATTACGGATTTGTCCTTCCTAGGCTTTGAAGAAATGAGAGAAGGGGCCAAACAAGTCGGCGAGAACATGGCCGGCTGGAAGAAACTCTTTTATTTGCCGACCGATCTCCCGGGCGCCTTGGACATTCCGATTGCCAACATGGGGCCGGCAGGCCGAGATGCGCACCGAAGCACCGAACGTTTAGAGCTTGATTACTCTTTGAACATTGCGCCGAAGCTTTTGGCCGAAACGATTCAAAAGCTTTCCTAAAAAAGAAGGGACGGCTTCAGCCGTCCCTCTGGCGATTCAGTGCTTAATTATTTTCCGAAGGTGTCCTTCAGAGCAACTGCAAGGTTGAATACCAGGTTGTCCGGAGTGAAGTCCTTCTGATCAGCCACGTAATAACCGTTTCTTTCGAACTGGAAGCGGTCTTCGGGTTTGGCGTCTTTCAGAGAAGGCTCAACGTAGGACTGCATCACAGTCTTACTGTTCTTATTAATGAGCTCACGGAAGTCCACTTCACCGGCATCGGGTTTCGGAACGGTGAACAGACGGTCATAAAGTCTGATCGTTGCGGGAAGAGCATCTTTAACACTCAGCCAGTGAATGGCAGCCTTGGTCTTAATAGAGTTGGCGCCGTCGGTACCGCTCTTGGTTTCCGGGAAGTATTCAGCGTGGACGGCTGTGATCTTGCCGTCCGAATCTTTTTCTACAGAGGTGGCCTGAACGACGTAGGCGTGACGCAGACGAACGGGCATTGCCGGTTTGTCAGCAGTTGCCAGTGTCAGGCGGCGATAGCCTTTGGGCGGTTCTTCCGCGAAGTCGCTTCTTTCAATCCAAAGTTCTTTTCCGAAGGAAAGCTTGCGAGAGCCGCGTTCCAGATGCTGAGGGTGATTGGGAGACTCGAATTCTTCGATCTGATCTTCCGGATAGTTATCAATGATGAGTTTGATCGGATCCTGAACGGCGATACGACGATCGGCTTCAGCATCAAGCACATCTCTCAGAGAACCTTCGAGAACAGAGTAGTCGATCCAGCTGCCGGTCTGTTTAGAAACCCCGACGCGATCGCAGAACAAACGCATGGCTTCGGGAGAATAGCCGCGGCGGCGCAGACCGACGAGAGTCGGCATGCGGGGGTCGTCCCAACCATCGACGAGGCCTTCTTTGACCAAGGCGATCAGTTTGCGTTTGCTCATGACCACATAAGTCAGATTCAGACGATTGAACTCGTACTGATGTGGAAGCAGGAAGAAGTTCGGTTTAACGGTTGCGCTTAAAACGTCCTGCAGCAGCGGAGTGAAAACTTCCGGTTTGGCAGCAACGGCGTTCACGATGGCGTGCGCAGAAGCATCGTTCAAATTTTCGGGATTGGCCTTGATATCAGCTAAGAGAGAAGCGAGTTCTCTTTCTGTTTCGGTCTGGCCGAGTTTCCATTTGAATTTGACAGCAGCTTCGGCAAAAGGCTTGATTGCTTCGAAGCTCTTTTTCTGGAGGTCTGCCAGGACGGCTTTTGCTTTTTCAAAGAGCGGAGCGCGGGTAATGGGTACGGATCTTTCGGTTGCCCAGTTATAGAAAGCGCGCTGATCTTCAAATTCCAACGTGCAGATTGAATGAGTAATGTTTTCCAGAACGTCTTCGAGCGGGTGAGCGAACGTGTACATCGGGTAAATACACCATTTGTCGCCTGTACGATGATGTTCGGCAAAACGAATACGGTAAATAGCCGGATCACGAAGATTGATGTTGCGGGAGCTCATGTCAACTTTAGAGCGGAGAACCATGCTTCCTTCCGGATGCTTGCCTTCCCGCATTTCACGGAAGAGGCGCAGACTTTCTTCCGCCGGACGATCCCGAAACGGAGAGTCGACGCCGGGTGTGTGAAGTGTGCCCCGGTTTTCTTTAATCTGTTCAGCCGTTTGTTCATCGACGTATGCCAAGCCGTTTTTAATCATATGCTCGGCAATCTCGTACATATAGTCGAAGTAGTCGCTGGCGAAGTAGAAATTGGTTTCTTTGGCATCCTTCCAGTCGAAGCCGAGCCAGTTAACAGAGCCAAGAATGGAGTCTACGTATTCCTGGTCCTCTTTAACCGGGTTAGTATCGTCGAAACGCATGTGGCACCGTCCGGCATAGTCTTTGGCTAGACCGAAATTCAGGCAGATACTTTTAGCGTGACCGATGTGGAGGTAACCGTTAGGCTCAGGAGGAAAACGAAGCCGAACTTTTGCCTCATCGATCGGTCCTTCCATCTGCTCCGTGTAAGTGCCGGGATGTCCACACCAATGTCTGGGATCGTTTACCCCTTGTTTCAAGTCTTCGTTAATAATGTTGCGAAGAAAATTAGTGATGTGGCTGCTCTGAGCCTTTTCTTTGTTTTCGGTCATCGCTGTAGTAAAAAAGAGAACTAATTTTTCTATTCTACCTTTCTGTGTTTATTTGCGCCGAAAATACGAGGTTCTCAGCATGCGTTAGATCAAGAAGAAGAGAAGAAACATCGAAGGAAGAAAAGTTCAGGACGTGAAAAAATACAAATTCGCGAAGTATTAGGGATAACGAGCATTAGTCAATAAAGAAGTTTCAAGTATGGAAAAAATCAAAATCGAGAGAAAATTACCCTCAGTTAACTTTCCATATAAAAAGACTTGATTCTTCATCTTTAATTCTCATAACTTAGTTTACATTTTTATATATTTTCTTAATTTAATAAAAGAATTAGGCAAAAATATGTTTTTAACTA
>OGIE01003985.1_pt1 | contig 14738 bp, 6 predicted proteins | sample 1571581 | NCBI WGS metagenome assembly OGIE01 (sample SAMEA2582021, study PRJEB24529) | metagenome | biome: Human gut stool | place: China | collected 2011
ACTTGACCTGGGCGCATCACCTCTATATGCATTTTCCAAGGTCACCTGGCCTGAAATAAGCCCCGGAGTGTTCTCCGGCTTTATGATGGCGGTCACAATGTCACTCGATGACTTCTCCATCACCTACTTTACGAAGGGTGCCGGAGTAAACACACTCTCAACCATGCTCTACACAGAGTTGAAAAAGGGTGTAAAGCCGGAGCTGTATGCTCTGTCAACCATACTTTTCTTCACAGTGCTGCTGCTTTTGGTTGTGGTAAACATCAACTCAAACCAGATACCTGTCAGCGCTGCAAAGAAGCCTGCAAGGGCTAAAAAGCTGCGCATCGTAAAGCGTAGTGTGAGCATCGCAATTGTTGCAGTACTCGTAATCGGCTGCTTTTCGGTATTTACCATAAGCGCCGGAGGCACGAACAATGACAATGCCATAACAGTGCTAAACTACGGTAAATACATCGATGAATCCGTGATCGACAGCTTCGAGCAGGAAACCGGAATCACCATTAAATACGAGGAATACGAGGAGCCTGAGGAGATGTACACAAAGTACAAGTCCGGTGCCATCGATTACGATGTCATCTGCACCTCTGACTACATCATCGAGAAGCTCATAAGTGAGGGTGAGGTCAACAAGATAGACTACAGCTCAATGCCAAACTATCAAAATGTAAATCAGGATATAATCGACATGTCCGCATCCTTTGACCCGACACATGAGTATACTGTGCCTTATTTCTACGGCACACTCGGCATACTATACAATAAAAAGCTTGCTGATGCATCAGACCTAAATACCTGGGACTGCCTGTGGAACGGCAAATACAAGGACAACATGATTATGATTAATTCTGTCCGTGATGCCTTTACTCCTGCCCTTCGCACACTTGGCTATTCAATAAACGAGACAGACACAGCAAAGCTCGATGAAGCATTCGATATACTAAACAAGCAAAGCAGTGATGTGCTCGCCTACTACGTGGATGAGACCTGCGATGAGATGGTTGCGGAAAATGCTGCAATCGCAGTGTGCTACTCCGGTGAGGCTGCTGCAGCCATGGCTGAAAACGATAACCTGGACTATATCGTACCAAAAGAGGGCTCAAACCTCTGGATTGACTCATGGTTTATTCCAAAGACATGCAAGAATAAAGAGGGCGCACAGGAATTTTTGAACTATATCTGCAGTGATGAGCCGGCACAGCTCAACTTTGAATATGTATACTATGCATCACCTATCCAGTCTGTCATCGACAGCCAGGATGCAGAAACGAAGGAAAATGAGGCGATTAATCCGCCTTCCGATATGCTCAAAAACTGTGAAGTATACAGAGCCTTAAATGATGATGACGCAACTCTTTACAACACACTGTGGCAGAGGCTCAAATCGGATTAAAAATGGATTGCGCAGCTATATTTTGTATGATGTCACAAAAATGAAGTCTTAAAATTGTACAAAAATACATATTGCAAACTTCAACAAACAATGATAGAGTAAAACCCACGAAGCGCCCTGCTTCGTGGGTTTTACTTTTCCACGAGATCCGATATTTTTATGCTCCGCAAGGAGATTCATGAAATACACGGAGTTTTTACATACTATAGAAACAGAAATAACCGCAAGACTTGACAATAATTTCAAGCTTACCATCCATCCTGTCAAAAAGAACAACGGGATGATCTACGACGGATTGGTGATTATCAATCCCAAATTCAATATAGCACCGACTATTTATCTCAATCCTTACTACCATTGGTATCTTGATGGTGTATCCATTGATTCTATTCTCGATGCAATTTTATCCACCTACAATGATTTCAAGCCAACTGAAGATTTTGACATAAGCTTCTGTGATGATTTTTCCAAGGTAAAAGAGAAAATAATTTTCCAGCTCATAAGCTACGACAAAAACCAAAAGCAGCTAAAGGACGTGCCCTATATCAAATATCTGGATTTTGCCATCATATTTGAAGTATATGTAGGAGCGCAGCTGCCTGAATTTGGCACCATTACAGTCACAGATTCGCTTCTGTCACGCTGGGGCATAGATACAGAAACACTAATCCGCGCCTCAATGCAAAATACCCCAAGGATACTTCCATGCTCAATAATCAACATGGCAGAGTTTCTTGCCAAAAAATGTCCGGGCTATGCCAATCAGATGCGCGCAGTCTGTGATTTTGACAGCCTGCCTATGTATATCCTTACAAACAGCAGGCAGACAAATGGTGCATCCGCCATACTCTACCCGGGTGTGCTAAGCTCGCTGGCAAAAAAGCTCGGCGGCAATATGCTGCTCATACCAAGCAGTATCCATGAGTTTCTGGTAATGCCGCTGGATAGCGATATAGATGTCTGCAACCTAAGCGAATTCATCTGTGAGGTAAACTCTACAGAGGTACGCGACGAGGAAGTACTCGGCGAGAGGTACTACATATACGATAGTAAAACAGACACTGTCTACTGATAATCATATAACCTGATACAAAAAATACCGGATATCATATCACAGATATGTATCCGGTATTTTACTTTCTAAGAACATAGTTGGAAATTCATGAAAATTATTGACCTGTTATTTGCAGAGCAATGTACTAGTTGCCAAGCAGCATGTCGTAAAGCTTCTCATACTCTTTCGCAGATGCCTTCCATGAGAAATCATGCCTCATGGCGCGCTGCATCATCTCCTGCCATCTGTCCTTATGGTTTTCAAACACATCAAGAGCATATTTGATGACATGCAGCATATCATGCGCATTATAATTGGCAAAGGAAAAGCCATCGCCCGTATTCTCGTACTCATTGTACGCTGCTACAGTGTCCTTAAGACCACCTGTCTCCCTGACTATAGGCAGCGTACCATATCGCATAGACATGAGCTGGCTCAAGCCGCACGGCTCAAAAAGAGACGGCATGAGAAATGCGTCACAGCCTGCATATATCTCATGTGCATTTTCCTCTGAGTAGCCGATATATACTCCAAGCTTCTGCGGATACCTGCCATGGAAATAATTAAACATTTCCTCGTACTGCTGCTCTCCTGTGCCCTGCACTATAAACTGTACATTCATGGTGGAAAGCATCTCCTCCATCACATATGCCACCAGATCAAAGCCCTTCTGATTTGTCAGACGCGAAACCATTCCAATCAGCATGACATCCTTATCCACAGCCAGACCATACTTCTCCTGCAGCTGACGCTTATTAACGACCTTTCCACTCAATTCCCTTACAGAAAAATGCTTATCCAGATATGTATCCTTCATAGGATTAAAGACATCATAATCTATACCGTTTACAATGCCTCTCAAATGCCTGCGCCGCTCAAGCATCAGGCCATCCAGGCCCTCTCCGCCCTCAGGTGTACAGATTTCATCTGCATATGTCGGACTGACAGTCGTAATCTCATCTGCATATACTATGCCGCCCTTTAAATAATTAGCCTCACCATAGAACTCCAGCTCCCCGGAATTAAAAATATGCTCCGGAAGTCCTGTAACATCAGCCACCTCTTTAATCTTCCAGCGCCCTTGAAACTTCATATTGTGAATGGTAAAGACTGTCTTTATACCGGCATAGAAATTGTCTGAGCCGTACACTGTCTTTAGAAAAACCGGCAAGAGTCCTGTCTGCCAGTCATTACAATGTATCACATCCGGGGCAAAATCTATAACCGGCAAAGCCTCAAGCACCGCCTTTGAAAAGAAAGCAAATTTCTCCACATCCTCGTATATATTGTTGTATGGCTTATCTCCTGCAAAGTAAAACTCATTGTCCACAAAATAATATGTCACACCATCATACTGCGATGTAAAAATCCCCACATACTGCCTGCGCCAGTTGAGATTGACATAAAAATGACAGACGAACTTAAGCTGTGGCAGTAATTTATCATCCATACATTTGTACTTCGGAAGTATAACTCTCACGTCATATCTGTCCTTGTCAAAATATTTTGGTAAAGATCCCACTACGTCAGCTAGTCCACCTGTCTTCATATAAGGTATTGCCTCTGATGCGGCCATTAATATTTTAATTTTGTCCATGCTGAAACCTCCCCCAGATTACAGTTATTTAAACAACGATTAATCTGATAAAAAATATAGTATACATCCTGAAACCAATAGAATGTATACTATATTATATCACGCGGGAGTACATTTTGCCTAGTAAATTTATCAAAACGTGGTTTTATTTGTCTATAATGACGATTTTTACATTCCTAGACGTATTTTGTCTGTAATCAGGGCAATAAACTCCGAATTGGTAGGCTTGCCCTTACCATAGTTTACAGTGTATCCAAACATGGAGTCTATCGTATCCATCCTGCCTCTGCTCCATGCCACCTCGATAGCATGCCTTATGGCTCTCTCCACCCTGCTTGAGGTAGTCTTGTACTTCTTTGCAATAGTGGGATACAAAAGCTTTGTGATAGAGCTAAGCATTTCCATATCCTCAACGCACATCACTATCGCAGTCCTAAGATACTGATATCCCTTTATATGAGCCGGAACACCTATCTCATGAATGATATCCGTCACCTGTGTCTCAAGGGATTTTTTCTCCATATATGTATCATCAAGTGGCTCAGTGTCACCGGATGCTCTCTTTACATACACAAGTACCACATCAGAACCGGCATTACCGTTTATCATGCTGTATGCTTCATCACTACTTCTTGCTGTTCCTAAAAACTCCATGCCCTTTAATAAACTCTGCATGTTTTTCTTTTCGTCTGCTGCTGCGACATTTAAAGTGCTCATTAAAATCTCCTATGCCGCCAATTACTGTCATGTCAAAACAAATTGTATGTTTTTATGATAACACATTTTGTCGAATTTTGTCGAGAGCGTATTTTTTTTTAAATTTTATGTAACCATTCAGCCCCACGCATATTCGCAAAACCGCACGATACCCGTGCTTTCTCTATTCTTCAAACTGAGAGTTATACAGCTCTGCGTAAAATCCGTTCTTTGCAAGAAGCTCATCGTGTGTACCCTGCTCGATAATGTCTCCGTCCTTCATGACAAGAATCATATCTGCATTCTTGATAGTAGACAGCCTGTGGGCGATGACAAAGCTTGTTCTGCCCCTCATCAGATTGTCGAGTGCCTTCTGGATACGGATTTCTGTACGTGTATCGACAGAGGATGTGGCCTCATCAAGGATAAGGATTGGATTGTCTGCAAGAATGGCTCTTGCTATTGTCAAAAGCTGCTTTTGTCCCTGTGACACATTAGAAGCATCCTCGTTGAGCTCCATATCATAGCCACCCGGCAATGTCTGGATAAAGTGATGCGCATGTGCTGCCTTTGCTGCCGCGATGACCTCCTCATCTGTGGCATCCAGACGGCCGTAGCGGATATTTTCCATAATGGTGCCCTTAAAGAGCCATGTGTCCTGCAATACCATGCCGAATGCATCTCGCAGATCGGCTCTGTTGTAATCCCTGATATCATGTCCGTCTACAAGAATGGCACCTGAGCTTACATCATAAAATCTCATAAGAAGCTTGACCATGGTAGTCTTTCCCGCTCCCGTCGGTCCAACGATAGCAACCTGCTGTCCCGGCTTTACCTTTGCAGAAAAATCATTGATGATGATCTGGTCAGGATTATAGCCAAAGTGTACATGCGAAAACTCTACACTTCCCTCGATATGGTCTGGCTTAACAGGATTTTCCACTGTTATATCCTCTTCCTCCTCCTCGAGGAACTCAAATACACGCTCAGATGCAGCCGCCATCGACTGAAGCTGGTTTGCCACCTGTGCTATCTGCTGGATTGGCTGTGTGAAATTCTTCACATACTGTATAAATGCCTGGATATCACCGATTGTGATGACATTCTTTATGGCAAGTATACCACCTGAGATGGCTACTCCCGCATATCCTAAGTTTCCTACAAACTGCATGATAGGCATCATAAGTCCTGAGAGGAACTGTGATTTCCAAGCGGATTTGTAGAGCACATTGTTGGCCTCCTTAAAGGTCTTTACAGTCTCTGCCTCTTTATTATATGCCTTTATGACGAGGTGGCCTCCGTACACCTCCTCGACCTGTCCGTTTATGTGTCCCAGATACTCCTGCTGCTGTCTGAAGTATTTCTGTGAATGCTTTATGACAAACGAAATAAGTATCATCGAAACAGGCAGGATAACGAGTGAAATCAGCATCATGACCAGTGTACCGACCAAAGTGGCAACAGATGTAATAATCTGTGTGATACTCTGGTTCAAGCTCTGTCCGAGTGTGTCCACATCGTTTGTGATACGCGAAAGCACCTCACCATATGTCCTTGACTCGAAATACTTCATCGGCATACGGTTGATTTTGCTCGTGATGTCCTTACGCATCCTGTAGCAGGTCTTCTGCGTGATGCCTGTCATGATAAGCCCCTGGGCAAACATAAAGATGGCACTCACCACATATAAAGCCAGCGTAAACAAAAGAATCTTTGCAATATAATCAAAATCTATGCCGCCTGTTCCTGCAATCTTGTTCATAAGTCCCTCGGCAAGCGCAGTGGTGGCTTTACCCATGACCTTCGGTCCTGCAACTGAGAAGACAGTCGAAACTGCAGCAAATATCATAACCGCAATTATAGCAGCCCAGTATCTGCCAAGGTACTTTATAAGCTTCTTTGTAGAGCCCTTGAAATCCTTGGCCTTCTCTGTAACCATTCCGGGGCCTCTGCCCATTGGCCCTCTTGGCCTCTTAGGAGGCATCTTGAACTGTTCGTTATTGTTCTCACTCATTTTACATGCCCTCCTTTTCATTATCTAAGCCTGATACAGCCGAAGTATCTGTTGCTGTTTTTGTTGCAGTATCTGCTGCTTTATCTGTTGCAGTTTCTGCCACCTTATCATCAAGTCCAAGCTCCTTTGCAGAAAGCTGTGACTGTGCAATCTGCATATATACATCGCAATTTTTAAGAAGCTCCTCATGGGTGCCTTTTCCTACGATTTTACCGTCATCGAGCACGAGAATCTGGTCAGCATGAATAATCGTGCTGATACGCTGTGCCACGATAATGACGGAAGCATTCTCTGTCACCTCAGATAAGGCTGCACGAAGACGCGCATCTGTCTTCATATCAAGTGCTGAGAAGCTGTCATCAAACACATAGATATGAGGATCCTTTGCAATAGCTCTTGCGATGGCAAGCCTCTGTTTCTGACCACCGGACACATTTGAGCCGCCCTGTGCGATTGAGCTGTCATATCTGTCATTCTTTGTCTCTATAAACTCAGAAGCCTGTGCGATATCCGCTGCCTTTTTTATCTGCTCATCACTCGCGTCTGCTTTACCAAAGCGCAGGTTTGAGGCGATGGTTCCTGAGAAAAGAATACCTTTCTGCGGAACAAAGCCTATTGACTCGCGAAGCTCGCTTAGTGTGTAGTCTCTGATATCGTGTCCATCAAGCTCTATTGAGCCTCCCGTCACGTCATAGAAACGCGGAATCAGGTTTACAAGTGTAGACTTTCCACAGCCGGTACTTCCGATGATAGCTGTGATTTTGCCCGGCTCCGCCACAAAATCTATGTCTGAAAGCACATCCTCCTTTGCTCCCGGATATCTGAAATCCACATGGTTGAAACGGATAACACCTCTATGATCAGCCTCAGTAACAGGCTCCTTTGGATCATTTACGGTGCTGTTTGTCCTTATAACCTCATCGATACGCTCTGCCGCAACACCTGCTCTCGGAAGCATGATGGACATGGCTGAAAGCATGAGAAATGACATAACAATCATCATGGCATATGTAATAAACGCAGTCATGGTACCTACCTGCATAGAGCCCTTGTCTATTCTGCCTGCTGCAATCCACACGATACCGAGTGTGATGCAGTACATGATCATGGACATACCCGGCATCATAAAGGTCATGACGCGGTTTGTAAACAGCTGTGTGCGTGTAAGCTCACGGTTAGCCTCATCAAACCTCTTTTCCTCCTCCTTCTCACGGCCGAAAGCCCTGATAACGGAAAGACCTGTAAGAATCTCACGAGAAACAAGGTTTACCTTGTCTACAAGACTCTGCATAATCTTGAACTTTGGCATCGCAATACCAACCAGAGTGAAAATAAAAACCATGATAGCAGCAACCGCAATGGCAATCACCCACTCCATGCCGGATTTGGTCTGCGCCACCTTAATGATACCACCGATACCAACGATTGGTGCGTAAAGCACCATACGAAGCATCATAGTAGTAACCATCTGAATCTGCTGTATATCGTTCGTGCTTCTCGTAATAAGTGATGCCGTAGAGAATTTGTTAATCTCGGCATTTGAAAAACCTACAACCTTTGAAAAGGTCTTCTCCCTCAAATCCCTGCCGACAGCGGCACCGACCTTTGAAGCCGCAAAACCTACAACACATGCTGCTATAAGCATAATTGCTGCAAAGGCTGCCATCTTGGCGCCTGCCTTCCACAGATAAGCAACCTGATTGGCATCCACGTCGATTCCTGCATTCTTATCACACTTTGTCGCAAAAGTTACACCCATGGACTTTAAAGTAGCGGAACCCACCGCATCGATTTTGTCCTGCACCTTGCTTCTTATCTGCTTTATCATGTTATCATCGAGCGCTGCTGACTGCGGGATAGCTGATGCATCCACATCCATCTGCTCCCCCGACTGAAAAGCCTGATATGCCATGACAAGAGGAACCAAAAGCTCCTCATCCAGCTCATCAAGTGTGTCAGAATCAGCTGTCAGCTTGTATTTTGTCACACTGTCATCAGATTTTGAAGCATCCTGCGCCTCATAACAGTCTGTAAATTTTTCTTTCTCGTCAGACAGCATAAATGTCTGTGCCATCTGATAATCCTCCGATGTAATCTCCTTTGGCAGGATATGCTCAATGCCGTGATCCTGAATACCCACATCAATGATGTCTGATGTGTACGCAGGCAAAGCCAGGTCACAGTAAGCCTGTGCAATGAGGAAAACAAAAATTAATAAGATCCATCGCCAGTATGGAATCAGGTTTTTGAAAATTTTACTCATAAACGTTTCCTTTCTTTCCGGTTAATTATCCCCCATACACGAATGCAAAAATATCCGCAATCGTGCGCATACTATCTATTTTATCAATTAGCGTGGATAATTCAATAAAGAAAGTATAAAGAAACGGTAAAAAAACAGAGACTATATAAATGGTTTATATAAGTCTCTGTTTGATAAATTGTGCTTAATCGAAAAGTATGTGATAGCCAGGAGCCTTTGAAAACTAATCCAGATCTGCAAGACCTACACGCTGTATCTGGAAGGTCTTGTATGCCTTGGCTGTTGTGGTCTCTTTATCCCCACCACTCGCCAGTGACTGATAAATCTTACTATATCCTACGGCATAAATCTTTATAGAATTATTTCCCTCCGGTAAAGTGTCCAATGGTACCTTTACCTTATATGTTTTATTATTTTCAAAGAAGTCCCTTGGATCTTTATTTAATTTACCGTTTTCTTTACTGTCATTTATCAGTTCATTTTCTGTTCCGTCATTATTCAGTGAATAGATATCCCAGTCCACCTTCTTTAAGTAAATCTTATCATCTCCGGTGCCAATCGTTTCATCATTTGGATTTTTTTGTGGATCCTCGATATAAAAATCCAAATAAACAACAGTTTTTTCATCAATCTGATTTCGCACAAGGTTTGAATCCTTTACCGTAAAATAAACATCCTGCGTACTATCTGCACCATCTAATCTGGCATCTGCTTTATTAGCTGCATCTTCTTCAATGGCATCATCAATAGTTGCATATAATGTAGATATGTCATTTGAATCGGTATCAGCATTCTCCTTAAGATAAATTGACGGCTCATGAACCGCTGCACTATATGCAGCAATCATAGTGTTTATATAAAGCTTCAATTCATCATCATTATTTGAGAAATCAGAATGTCCTACACCTGAGTATGTTACATTTCCCATTGTGTAAATATAATAATTATTTCTTACATCCTTTGGAGACTGCTCATAAATTCCATGTTTTGACAAGGTATACCAAACAACAATATCACTCTCACCATCACCATCAGCATCCTGATTCATATCCAGCTGGTAGTACTGCTTATGAGTGGTAGCTATATTAATTTCGTCAGCAATCTTAAAAGGATATGTGGTAATCTGTCCTGAATTAACCTTGACTGCCTTATTCGTCTTAGCTTCAAAATCATTACCATCTAGCCCTGAATACAGTCTGTACTCACCATGATCATTATCTGCCCACTGATACTGATTTAAATCCGCATAAGTAAATCCCTGATTCTGTCTGACAATAACTGAATTATCGGATTTTGGCTCATATGCAATATCAGTGTTATTCTTTTCAGCAGTCTGTACAGCTTTATCAAAATCCTCATCAGTACTCTGTAATGTATTGCCCTTCTTTAAATACGCATTTGACAAGATTCCATACCTATCCAGTCCGACAGTATCACGAATTATAGAGTTAAACTTATATCCCCAGACATTATTATATTTATTATCATTTTTATTATTACAAAATGACGTTGTATCATGAGCAAACAATACCGGTTTTCCTGACTGGATATATGCTTTTATTTTATCGAGATGATTATTTGTATTATCAATATCATAACAATCACCAAATCCAATCACAAGCATATCGTATGTCTGCAGCTTATCACATACCTCATCCATTTTAGGTACGTTGTCATAACGAACTGTTTCTATATCCAGGTCAAAATCCTTCACTTGACTAAGTAATTTATGAAACTTTGTATTGCTATCATTCTTCTGTGCCTGCATATCAAAATTTCCCCTAAAGCCCTCATTATGCTCCAACTTTGAATTAATCTGAAGAATCTTGACTTTTGTAGGACTGCCTTTTGAATTTTTGACATACACATATCCGGATTTCTGATCATATCTGTAGCTATTTGTAGCCTGACTTACACGAAGCTGCCAAGGCATAACTCCTACATAGCCATTCGGCAAATCATAGACCAGTTTATAATTATAATTGCCTGCATTCAGACTATACATATATTTACCATCATCACCCATTACCGGATTCACAATAGTACCATCACAATATAATTTTATTTTATTTGCAGCTATTCCTTCATTGGTTGTCGAAAACTTACCATCAGAATTTGAATCCAAAAACAGCTGTGCATTAAAACTTGCTTTGGAATCAGCACCACCTGCATTGTTTATTGAAAATTCCAATGTAATCTGATTATTACTAATCTCAACATAATCTGTATCTTTTACTTTTTCCTGCTCCTTGAGTAATATTTCAGGTTTTTCAGTAGTCAGGTAGGTAACAAGCTCCGCTGGCTCATTTGACTGTTTTTTTAAATTTCCCTTGCTGTCCACTTTAAGAACATTGTCTTTATCTTTTGCATAACATAAAAGAGTAAAAACATTTGAACAGTTGTCTATATACTTCTCATTAATTCCTCTGCCATAATCAATAGAGAAAAAGCCATCTGAAAAGACGACAGGAAAGCCTGCCTTTATATAATCCTCCAATTCTGAAACCTTCTGCTTAGTAATATCATTGCCTGAACCTCTGTATGTGTTTGGAGCAGTTAAATAATCAGCATTATTTCCATTTCCTCTTAATGTAAGCTGAGTATTAAGCGCCTCTCCATTATTTATATAATCAGTATCCAGCAATCCCGCATGGCCATTCTTGAGCATATCATATCCCCAATAATTTACCACATCTTTCGGATTTATAACAACAATGTCACCAACATTTGAGTATTTAAGCCCATCCATGTTCCAATCATTATATACTGTATGACCATCTCTATAATTCAGATTATCGGCTACGAGTCCCATATATATCATGTCATAGTTATTAAGGTCCTCTATTCTTCCAATAAATTCTGCACTCGTAACCCTTGTTATTGTAACCTTTTTTTTCTCCGGGCATCTTGATCCAAGCCAATTTTTTAGCTTATCATAATTTAAAGCGTCAGACTCATTTTTTACAGTTCCGGGCTCTATATCAAGTATGTTCAGACTATCTGTCGGATTTATAATGTCTCTTTTATCAGCATACGATATGATATAGCTTAAAACTATCGCCTTTGAAATCTTCTTGTCATAATACGCATACTCGTCCTTTCCAAGAGTACTATTTTCTTTTTTCCTGCTTGTATTCTCTGAGTTGATGTATTCTGCTATCTCGTCAAAATTCTCTGTTTTAGCATCATTGACAAATGCTGTTTCATCATCATTTTTAATAAACGCAGAAGCAAAATCGTCTCTTAAAACAAATGGCACATCATCTTTAGGACTATAGTTTCGTGGAATAACATATTCGTTGCCAATTACAAAACCATATTTATGGGTTCTACTGTCAACCTTATAGTATTTTATGTCATTCCCCCAGTTAATAAAATTATCAGCTGATTCCTTGGTAAAATTCAAGGAGCTGAAATTGTTACAGCTCAAAAGACCTGCAAGCTTTTTAATGTTGCTGGAATAATCTGCATTCGAATCAGGCCACACAATACCATTATCCACTATAACAGGCATCATGATACCACTCTGGTGCACACGTTGGACTATCTGCTTTACCTTGTCCCATGAAATGTCATTACCGGTATTGTATCCGGTATTGTATTTTGCAGAATCGTCTCCTAAATCCTTTGAAAGGACGGACTTTGAGCCGGAAAGATAGAGTAAATCAATTGTTGACACATCTATCTGCTCAAGCTCCTTGGGTGTGACAGTTTTTACATTGAAGGTCATATTGGCAGTCTTATCATCATCGCCTGTCTTACCCTCCTGATTGAATACACCTGTTCTGAACCAGTTATTGTTCTTGAAACCACCCTTATAATATATGTGTGTAGTATTTACAGGATAATCAAGCGAGCCTTTTTTATCAGCCTCCATTATATAGTCACCTTTTCCTTTACCCACATAGGTATATGTCTGGCTATCCTTAACTATATCAAAATATCCGTCTGTATCGGTGAGGATTACCCTGCCTGTGTTACCATCATTATTCTCTGTAGCAGAATCAGCTATTGAAGCGTCATCTGAAATATCATCTGCTCCGGTCTTACCTGCCGGCTGATTGTCCAGTGTGCCATCATCTATCTTCTCGTATGGATTCTGTGAGTCAAGCACTGCTCCATACTCGCCGGTCTCATCGTAATTAAACTCAATAGGTACCTCAGTGTTCACCTCGTAGTAGGTCTCGTCATCAGTGATTTTATCTGCAGGCACATACTCCATCTCAACCGTGCAGTATGTATACTTCTCATAATCCGGCTTACTGCCATCAGGCAGATTTGCCATCCGGTCCGCTCTTGCAACAAATTCATATGGTGATGTGATATCTGAATTGTCTTTTCTGTAAATATATGCCTTTGGGTCATATTTTGCTATGTTTTGCATGCCCTCAGCAGAACCAATGGCATATGCGCTCTTTATAGAATAAACCACATGCTTCTCAACGGTATCGTCACCTGTGCCTGTATCTGTCGTATTATCTGTACTGCTGTCTGTATCTCCATCAGCTTTCTGTGAATTATCAGTCTCTACCAGATACTGGGTGTTTGTCATACCATCCGGCAGCTTGACAGCCGAAAAGGCAACACTGTAGTAGCCTCTTTTTCCGGGTGCCTTAATTTGATTGCCATTTTCAGTCTCTGTATTAGAGCCATCCGCGGTACTTCCAGTACTTCCTGTACTGCCTGTATTACCAGTACTACCTGTATCCACAGATTCAGAGCCATTTTCAGTCTCTGTATTAGAGCCATCCGCGGTACATCCTCGCCCTGCATGAAAACATAATGGTCAACATTTTGTCTGTAATGACCTGTAGGCAGTCCATCTTCATTTACAGCAAGCTGGTAATCGGTATTGAACTTATAATCTCCCTCCGCCTGCTCTGTCATCTTATAACCGGTGGTACCCTTGTTTATTCTGTCCATATCTACAAGGGCAAGCTCTGTCCAGTCATCGCCCTGACTGACATAGCTCTCCTCATACGGCTCATAATAAAGAGGCTTTGTGTTATCCTTTTTCTCGGTAGTAATAGGCGCAAGCTTTGTTTTCAGTTCCTCCATATAGGCAGACCTTTTTTGTACACCTGCACCATCTTTGTCAGACATCCTTGACAGTGTTCCAAACCAGTCGTCAGGCTCCTGACCATCAATCAGATAACCGATGGATGCCATTTTCTTGTCAGGCACCACCTCCACTATATTGAAGGGCTTGTCCTTGCCATGTGAGCTGACTATATCAGATATTCCATTGAACGCTACATTTGCATCGACCTTTGTAAGGCTGTCATTCAGCACAAAAGCTGCCACAACGAGACATCCTGTAAGTGTGAGCGATATTGGAACCACTATTTTTTTTCTTAATTTGCTCATTGCGATTGCTCCTTTTGTTATTTGTCATATTTAAAAGTAACTACATTAGAAGAAATACTCGGATCTGATTTCAAGGTTACCCAAACATATATTCTATAATGTTTCCCTGGAATACTGACCTCTGATGTCATGCTTAGTTCCTTGGTTGCTTCATGTTCATGCCCAAAAACCCAACTGTCATCTATATGGTATGTAAATATTTTTCCACCTTTATAATCAGCCTGCTCTCCTGCAAACTCCTCTATATCATTACTTGGACTTTCTATTCCATTTTCCAACGAATAAGTCTCAATGTGCCATTCAAAGTTATTCACATCATATGCTATACCACTATTTCTTACCTCATACGGATTT
>OGIE01003993.1_pt1 | contig 14699 bp, 14 predicted proteins | sample 1571581 | NCBI WGS metagenome assembly OGIE01 (sample SAMEA2582021, study PRJEB24529) | metagenome | biome: Human gut stool | place: China | collected 2011
ACCTGGATTATTTTGGAAAAGAATGGAACTGTTGTTGAGAGGATTAAAGGAGTTGAGTGATCTGACAGGATGTGTTTCTATTAAATTTGTTAAAGGGCGGACGGCTTTCAGCAGGAGAGATATGTGAACATTTTTCGGTGACGGGGGCGTCCATATCCAGACATCTGGCAATATTAAAGGATGCTGATCTGATCAGGAGCAAAAGGGAAGGAAAATTTATTTATTACGAACTAAATACTTCTGTATTGGAAGATGTTATGTTGTGGATCACAGACTTAAAGGGGGTATCGGATTATGAAGGAAATGATTAAAAAATATAAAGGTACATTGATCTGTTCTGTACTGGTAATGCTTGCAGGAATTTTGGTGGGTTTTACGATGGCGCAGAGCATATGGATAAACGTGTTTTTTGTAGTGACAGATTGTATACTGGTGACAATCATCTTTTATGACAACAGGAACAGACAGCAGAGCAGCAAGGTTATAGGGATGGTCATATGGATAATACCTGTTACCACATTAATCTATAATGGTATGGCAAGACTGATCAGTATGGATGCGGATAGTGAGAATCTGTTTATGGCAGTAATTTACTTTGGAACAGGATTACTGTTTATGATCATAGGAAATTATTTGCCGAAGATGAAACAGAATAACACCATAGGAATCAGGGTTGTATGGACACTGCAGGATGAAGAAAACTGGAGTGCAACTCATAGATTCAGTGGAAAATTATGGGTGGCATCAGGTGTCTTATGTATGCTTTGCGGCCTTTTTGGAGAAAGCATTGCTGCTTTGGTTTTGTATATTGTGAGCATTATGGCTGCTGCAATTGTCAGCATTCTTTATTCTTATCTTTTTTATAAGAAAAAAATGGCAGCCGGAGAAAAATTAAAAATCCAGTATAACAAGAAGACAATCGTGATATATGTAATCGTATCAGTTTTTGTCGTAATATTTACTATATGGACTTTGTTCTGGGGTGGTATTGATATCAGTTTCCATGATAATGATTTTACTGTTGAGGCACAGGGATGGAGTGATTATACAGTGGATTATGAGCAGATTGACAGTATCTCATACAAAGAAAATTTATTTCAAAATGGGAATGATCGCAGAACAAATGGTATGGGAAACCTGAAGTATGGTATGGGAAATTTCAGAAATGATATTTATGGAGATTATATCCGCTACACCCATGCATCCTGCCACTCATATGTAGTTATGGATATAGGCGGAAAAATATTGGTGGTAAATGGCGCAGATGAATCAGAAACAAAGAAAATTTATGACACTCTCAGAGAGAAATGTCAGATGAATTAGTGTGTGTTTAATCGAATCAGACAAGTAGCAAAATAACAGGTATTGCGGTTATCATGGAACCATGAAGGTGATTTCTATGATAAACAGACAGTTCTACATCAATAAGATTATGCCATATGCTGATACGTCTTGTGTAAAAGTATTGACTGCCTTTATACAATCTTAATACGGAATCATAGACTTTTATACTATCTTTGAAAGCAATTGTATATAATAAAACGCATTATGAAGATATTGCTATAGAATCATTAGTAAGGAGTTATAATCATTTATGCCGGAAAAAATGTGTAAGAAAAAACACCTGACGTCTTTTCAGCTGATTATTCTGGGATTTGCAGGTGTGATCCTTTTGGGAAGTATTTTGCTGATGCTTCCGGTTTCCTCTTTGGACAAAGTGCCGACGCCATTTCATGAGGCACTTTTTACAGCCACTTCGGCAGTATGCGTTACAGGACTTGTAGTAAAGGACAGCGGAAGTTACTGGTCTGTGTTCGGACAGACGGTTATTCTTGTGCTTATACAAATAGGTGGACTTGGAGTAGTAACCGTAGCGGCAGCGGTTTCGCTTCTTTCAGGGAAAAAAATATCTCTCATGCAAAGAAGTACAATGCAGGATGCAATTTCAGCACCTAAAGTTGGAGGAATCGTCAGACTGACAAGATTCATCTTAAAGGGAACCATTCTGATTGAAACAATAGGAGCCATGTTATTGTTACCGGTTTTTTTATCGGATTATGGATTAAAGGGAGTCTGGATGGCAGTTTTCCATTCAGTTTCTGCTTTTTGTAATGCTGGATTTGATATTCTGGGAACAACAGAAAATACATTTCCATCTCTGATGAGATATTCTGGAAATGCCATCGTAAATGTGGTAATTATGCTGTTGATTATTATAGGGGGGATCGGTTTTCTCACCTGGGACGATATCTATATGAATAAAATGAACTTTAAACGTTACCGTATGCAAAGCAAGATCATTCTCGTGACGACGGCATGTCTGATTTTCCTTCCGGCAGTTTTTTTCTTTGTCTATGATTTGAAAAATCTGCCTGCAGGGCAGCGTCTGTTAGCTGCCACATTTCAATCAGTAACTACAAGAACTGCAGGTTTTAATACTATAAATATTTCAGAGATGAGTGAGGCATCAAGTGCGGTTATGATACTGCTGATGCTGATTGGCGGTTCACCGGGATCTACAGCAGGTGGAATTAAGACAACAACAGTTGCGGTCCTTCTGCTGAGTCTGAAATCCAATCTTCAGGGAAAACGGGATGTGGAAGTACACCACAGGAGAATCAGAGACAGCTACATCCGTTCTGCGATCGTAGTGACAGGTATGGTACTTACAGTACTTATTCTCATGAGTATGCTGTTGTGTGCAGCCATGCCGGAAGCACCTATAGAAGATGTTGTTTATGAAATTACATCTGCGGTTGCAACGGTAGGACTTAGCAGAGGGCTGACACCCTGCCTGAATACAGCAGGCAAATGGATCGTGATCCTGACTATGTATCTGGGAAGAATCGGTCCGCTGACTCTGGGAACTGCAGTGACTGTACGTGTACAGAAAATGCCGGCAGATTCACATCTGGCAGAAGAAGATATTATGATTGGATAGTAACGGTTTGGCAGTCAGGCATATATTCGCAGAGGATAACGAATATATGTTCAGAAAGAGAAATGAGGAAGAAAATGAAAAACAAATCTTATGCAGTGATCGGTCTTGGGCAGTTCGGGATGACGGTAGCCCTTACTCTGGCAGAGGCGAACTGCGATGTACTTGCCATTGACGATAAAGATGATAATGTGCAGGATATCGCAGAGAAAGTTTCCTATGCTGTCAAGGCAGATGTGCGTGATCCGGGAATTCTGGAATCGCTTGGAGTTCAGAACGTAGATGTTGCGGTCATCGCAGTAGCCGAGAATATGGAGGCCAGTATTACAGCAACCATGCAGGTGAAAGAACTTGGAGTTCCTTTTGTCATGGCGAAGGCAATGAATTCTCTTCATGGCAGGATACTGGAGAAAATAGGGGCAGATAAGGTGATTTATCCTGAACATTCCATGGGTATCAGAGTTGCAAGAAATCTTCTCTCCAGTGGATTTGTCGATATGTTTGAGCTTTCTTCTGATTTCAGTATGGCAGAATTTAAGATCCCGCGGGAATGGATAGGAAAAACACTTCGGGAGCTGAAGGTCAGGGAAAAGTATAACATCAATCTGATCGGTCTGAAGCATGGCGATAAGATGAATATGAATGTGGCGCCGGATGAAGTGTTTCCGGCAGACTGCACAGTTGTTGCAGCAGGAGCAAACAGTGACCTGAATAAGGTTTCGGAAAATTGAGGATAAGATATGATCACCAGTGTAAATAACGGACAGGTAAAAAATATCATACAGCTGAACCAGAAAACAAAAGCCCGCAGAGAACAAGGGCTTTTTGTTGCAGAAGGAAGAAAAATGTTCGGCGAAGCACCTAGGGATTGGATTTCGAAGGTGTATGTATCAGAAGCTCTCAGCGGTGATGCAGAACTGATGGTTCAGGTGGAGAAACTTCCATATGAAATAGTAACAGATTCTGTTTTTCGACAGATGAGCGATACGCAGACGCCGCAGGGAATTATGACAGTGCTTAAGAAACCTTCCTATATAATGGAAGATATTCTCGGCGGGAAAAATCCGCTGGTTATGATTCTGGAAGATCTGCAGGATCCGGGAAATGCGGGAACTATTCTCCGTACAGGAGAGGGTGCCGGAGTAAGCGGAGTTCTTCTGACAAAGACCTGCGTGGATATCACAAACCCGAAGGTTATACGATCAACCATGGGTTCTGTCTACAGAATGCCTTTCCTATATGTGGAAAGTGTGGTATCATTAGCACAGGAACTGAAAGACAGAAATATCCGCACATTTGCGGCGCATCTGCATGGTAAGAACTCTTATGATCAGGAATCCTACACAGGAGGAACTGCTTTCCTGATTGGCAATGAGGGAAAAGGACTGACAGATGAAGCGGCAGACAGTGCTGATTGTCTGATACGGATTCCTATGTGTGGAAAAGTAGAATCTCTGAATGCTGCCATGGCATCCGGAATTCTCATGTATGAAGCTGCTCGTCAGAGACGATAGCAGACGAAAGGAGGAGTTTCATGCAGCCTTTGATCTGGCTTGGGATTCTTGCGTTATTGCTTGTTGTAGAGGCAATTACGGCAGGACTGACCACCATCTGGTTTGCCGGCGGCGCACTGGTCGCTGCTATTGCATGTTATGCAGGAGCGAACCTCACTGTACAGATATTGCTGTTTCTGTGTGTTTCATTGGTACTTCTCATCTTTACCAGACCACTGGCAATGAAGTACTTCAACAAAGAAACCATACAGACCAATGCAAACAGTCTGATTGGAAAGAAAGCAGTTGTGATTCAGGAGATTGACAATCTGGCGCAGACAGGCCAGGTTCGTATCAATGACATTGAATGGACTGCACGTTCTGCTGATGACGAAAAAATCGGCGAAGGCACCGTTGTAACGATCGAAGAGATCCGAGGTGTGAAACTTATCGTAAAACAGAATAAGGAGGATTAGTTATGGGCGTGGTTTTTCTGATAGTTATTATCGTTATTGCGGTATGGGTCCTTGCATCCTGCGTCCGCATTGTACCACAGGCATATGCAGTAATCCTGGAACGTCTGGGAGCTTATCAGGCAACCTGGAGTACAGGAATTCACTTCAAGGTTCCGTTTATTGAACGAGTAGCCAGAAAGGTAAATCTGAAGGAACAGGTAGTGGATTTTCCACCGCAGCCGGTTATCACAAAGGATAACGTAACCATGCAGATCGATACTGTCGTATTCTTTCAGATCACAGATCCGAAGCTTTATACTTACGGTGTGGAGAATCCGATCATGGCAATCGAGAATCTGTCCGCAACAACATTAAGAAATATTATCGGTGACATGGAACTGGATGAGACACTTACATCACGTGAGACGATCAATACTAAGATGAGAGCTTCTCTTGATGAAGCTACTGATCCATGGGGAATCAAGGTCAATCGTGTGGAACTGAAGAACATTATTCCTCCGGCAGCTATCCAGGATGCAATGGAGAAACAGATGAAAGCGGAACGTGAACGTCGTGAAGCAATTCTGATTGCAGAAGGACAGAAAAAATCTACGATTCTGGTAGCAGAAGGTAAAAAAGCATCTGCAATATTGGATGCAGAAGCAGAAAAACAGGCTGCAATCTTACGTGCAGAAGCAGAAAAAGAAAAAATGATAAAAGAAGCAGAAGGTAAAGCAGAGGCAATTTTAAAAGTACAGCAGGCAACTGCCGATGGTATCCGCTTTATCAAAGAGGCAGGAGCAGATGAAAGTGTATTGACCTTAAAGAGTCTCGAAGCGTTTGGAAAAGCAGCAGACGGAAAGGCAACGAAGATTATTATTCCATCTGAGATTCAGGGCATTGCAGGACTTGCAGCTTCTTTAAAAGAAATTGTAACAGATGACAAAAAGCAGGAAAAATAAAATTCAACTTAAATAGTGTTTGAGTAAAATCAAAAATAGAAAGATTCAAGTGCGTGCAGGCGTACTTGAATCTTTTAGATTTATTTAACCAAATCAAGTAAGTTCCCTGCTTCAATTGCGAAAAGCAATAAGCAGGGGACTTACTTGTATCAGGAGGGGGCAAGCCCCTTCTGATAAGCTGCGTAGCAGCTATTTGGTTATGAGCAAGTAGCGAAGCGGATTGCGAATATCAACTTGACTATTTTCTGCTATATTGCCAGTCTATCGGCGAATCAGATGCAGAAGCCGAGTTCCTGCTTTTGGTAATTTTAGATAGAATTGTTCTGGTAAAATTGTACAAAATCCCGAGTTGCGTTTTCGGGCACGCAATGGTATTATAACAACATAAAGAAAAAGTGCTCGGGCACGCAAGAGAAAACAAAAACAATAAAATTCATAAAAAGGAGAATGAAAAAATGGTAAAAGTAGGTATTATCGGAGCAGGAAGAATCGGAAGAGTTCACATCACAAGTATTTCAACAAGAGTAAAAGATGCAGTGATTAAAACAGTTGCAGACCCATTTTTAAATGATGAAACAGCAGAATGGGCAAAGAGCATGGGTGTAGAACACACAACAAAAGATTACAAAGAAATCATCAATGACCCGGAAATCAATGCAGTTTTAATCTGTTCTTCAACAGACACCCATTCCCCGATTTCCTTAGAGGCAATCAAAGCCGGAAAACATGTTTTCTGTGAAAAACCAATTGACCATGATATTGCAAAAATCCAGGAAGTAATCGATGCCTTAAAAGAAACAAACGTAAAATATCAGGTTGGATTTAACAGAAGATTTGACCATAACTTTGAAGCAGTTCAGCAGGCGGTTGCAGCAGGAAAGGTTGGCAAACCGGAGATTATCAAAATTACATCCCGCGACCCTGAGCCACCAAGCATTGATTATGTAAAAGTATCCGGAGGAATGTTCCTTGATATGACAATTCATGACTTTGATATGGTTCGTTTCTTAGCCGGATGCGATGCAACAGAAGTTTATGTTCAGGGTGCAAACTTAGTAGATCCGGCAATCGGAGAAGCAGGAGATGTAGATACCGCTGTTATTACACTTCAGATGGAAAACGGAGCAATCGCTGTTATCGATAACTGTAGAAAAGCAGTTTACGGATATGACCAGAGAGCAGAAGTATTTGGTTCAGAAGGTATGGTTTCTATGAAAAATGACAGTCAGTCTTCCGCAGTTATCAGTAACGCAGACGGTGTAACAGGTGAAAAACCATTGTTCTTCTTCTTAGAGAGATATATGGATGCTTATGGAAAAGAAATTGCAGCATTTATCGATGCAATTGAAAATGATAAAGAAACTCCTCTTAACGTAATGGATGGATTAAAACCGGTATTAATGGGACTGGCAGCTAAGAAATCTTTAGAAGAACACAGACCGGTTAAAATTTCTGAAATTATGTAGAGACTTTCGTGGTATTTTTTTAACCAAATCAAGTAAGTCCCCTGCTTCAATTGCGAAAAGCAATAAGCAGGGGTGGGGACTTGCTTGTATCAGGAGGGGGCAAGCCCCTTCTGATAAGCTGCGTAGCAGCTATTTGGTTATGAGCAAGTAGCGAAGCGGATTGCGAATATCCACTTGACTAAAAAGAACAGCAGGAGATAGAAAAAATGTTTAATAAAGAAAAAGTAAAACTTGGAATTGCACCAATTGCATGGACGAATGACGACCTTCCGGATTTAGGAAAAGAAAATACATTTGAACAGTGTGTCAGTGAAATGGCACTTGCAGGATTTACAGGGTCAGAAGTAGGAAATAAATATCCAAAAGACCCGGAAGTTCTGAAAAAAGCATTGGAACTTCGTGGCGTGGAGATCTGTAATCAGTGGTTTTCTTCTTTTTTAATCACAAAACCATTTGAAGAAGTAGAAAAAGAATTTCGTGCACAGCTGACTTTTTTAAAGGCAATGGGTGCAAAGATTATTGGAGCTTCTGAACAGAGTCACAGTGTGCAGGGAATGCAGGACACTCCGATTTTTGGACATAAATATGTAATGAATGATGAAGAGTGGGATACATTCTGTACAGGAATGAACAAACTTGGAAAGATCGCAAAAGAGGAATACGGAATTTCTCTTACTTTCCATCATCACATGGGAACTGTTGTACAGAATCCGGATGAAGTAGAGCGTATGATGGAAAATACAGACTCGGAATATGTCAGCTTATTATTTGATACCGGACATTTTACTTACTGTGGAGCAGATCCGCTTGAAATGGTAAAAAAATATGTCAGCAGAATCAAACATGTACATTTAAAAGATATCCGTCCGGAAGTAGTAGAAAAAGTAAAAAATGAAAACTTAAGCTTCTTAGAGGGTGTACGTCTTGGAACATTTACTGTACCGGGCGATGGATGTATTGATTTTGACCCGATTTTCAAAGTGCTTGAAGATGCAGGTTATGAAGGATATATGTTAGTAGAAGCAGAACAGGATCCTGCAAAGGCAAATCCTTTAGAATATGCAATCAAAGCAAGAAAATTCATTGCAGAAAAAACAGGTTTATAAAAAAATAAAATGAACGTTTGGAGTCTTTACGATACGTGTATACAAAGATTCTGAGAGGGCATAAATCATTAGTCGGCTGTGCTTAAGGGTACAGTCGATTTTTTTTGACCGCAAACCTGATTTATGTTAAGATAAAAAAGAATATGTGCACAGGAGGAATGATTTTTGAGCGCTTATGAAAGTTTTGCCCGGGTGTATGATATGTTCATGGATAACATACCCTACAAGGAGTGGTGTAACTACCTGACTGGGCTTTTAAAAGAATATGAAGTAGATGACGGACTGGTACTGGAATTGGGCTGTGGAACAGGAAATGCGACCAGACTGCTCTCCGATGCCGGATACGATATGATTGGTGTGGACAATGCACCGGATATGCTGGAAATTGCACTGGAAAAGAAAGAGGAAGAAGGTCAGGATATTCTTTATCTTTGTCAGGATATGCGGGAGTTTGAATTATATGGAACAGTAAAAGCGATCGTCTCAATTTGCGACAGCATGAATTATATTACTGAAGATGAGGATTTGCTGGAAGTATTTAAACTGGTAAACAATTATCTTGACCCGGAGGGTGTTTTTATTTTTGACTTAAATACCGTCTATAAGTATGAAAAAATCCTTGGAGAACAGACGATTGCGGAGAATCGCGAGGATGCCAGCTTTATCTGGGATAATTATTATGATGAAGAAGAACAAATTAATGAATATGATTTGGCATTGTTTATTCCGGAGGGCAAGGATGGTCTTTATCGAAAATATGAAGAAGTTCATTATCAGCGAGCTTATGAGTTGGAGCTGGTAAAAGAATTGTTAGAAAAAGCCGGAATGGAATTTGTTACGGCTTATGATGCATTTACAAAAAATCCGGTGAATGAAAAAAGTGAACGGATTTATGTGATTGCAAGAGAACATGGAAAAAAGAAAAATTAGGAGATTGGAAATAAATGGGAGATTACATTGTAAGAGCAACTGCCGCAAATAATCAGATTCGTGCGTTTGCGGCAACCACAAAAGAATTAGTTGAGACAGCCAGAGCAGCACATAATACAAGTCCGGTGGCAACAGCGGCATTAGGACGTCTTCTTACTGCAGGAAGCATGATGGGCGTGATGATGAAGGGGGAAAAAGATATTTTAACTCTTCAGATTAAAGCAGGAGGACCACTTGAGGGAATCACAGTAACTGCAGACTCCAAAGGAAATGTAAAAGGTTATGTTGGAAATCCAAATGTTATTTTACATGCTAATGACAAGGGAAAATTAGATGTTGCCGGTGCGGTTGGCGTAGGATTTATGAACGTCATCAAAGATATGGGTATGAAAGAGCCTTATGTGGGACAGACTGTTTTGCAGACCAGTGAGATTGCAGAAGATTTGACTTATTATTTTGCAACAAGTGAGCAGGTTCCGTCCTCTGTAGGTCTTGGAGTGTTGATGGAAAAAGATAATACCGTAAAACAGGCAGGAGGATTTATCATTCAGTTAATGCCATTTACAGATGACGAAGTGATTAACAAATTGGAAGAAAACTTAAAGAAAGTAACTTCTGTTACCAGTCTGTTAGAGGAAGGACATACACCGGAAAGTTTATTAAAATTGATTTTAGATGGATTCGATGTGGAAATCATGGAGACAGTGCCGACACAGTTCCATTGCAATTGTAGTAAAGAACGTGTGGAAAAAGCGTTAATCAGTGTTGGTAAAAAAGAAATCAAAGAAATGATTGATGATGGAAAAGAAATTGAGTTAAATTGTCATTTCTGTAATAAAAATTATATCTTTACAGTAGACGAACTGAAAAGTATTTTAAAACGCTGTACAAGAGCATAAGGAAAGGTCGGGTACGAGATGAGAGACGGTTTTGTAAAAGTGGGAGCTGCAACGCCGGATATTTTAGTGGCAGATTGCGTGCACAATCGGGAAGAGATTGTAAAAAAAGTAAAAGAAATGGCAGAAGCAGGAACAAAGGGGATGGCATTTGTATTACGGGATATACCTGTTCAGACTTGTTCTGGCAGGAACTGCTTCTTGTGCGTGCGAAGGAAGAACTTCACAAACTTGAAGAAGAGTTAGAAGAAGTGGAAGGCTTGATTATTGTGGGGCTTCCGCTGGAATTTAACCAGAAGCTGTATAATACAGCAGCTGTAATTTCGGGTGGAAAAGTTTTAGGATTTGTGCCAAAACACCATTTGCCGAATTATGCAGAGTTTTATGAGGCACGTCATTTTACAGCAGGCCGTGCATTTGAGGGAATGGTAAACTGGTACGGAAGAGAAGTACCTTTTGGACAAAATCTCTTATTTGTCTGTGAAGAACTGCCACAGCTTGTAACAGCAGTAGAAGTCTGTGAAGATTTGTGGGCACCGAATCCTCCAAGTATTTCTCATGCCCTTTCTGGTGCTACTTTGATTATCAATCCGTCTGCGAGTGATGAGGCGACCGGAAAAGATGAGTACAGAAGAAATCTGGTTTCCGGTCAGTCTGCAAGACTGCTTTGTGGTTATATTTATGCCTCCGCAGGAAATGGAGAATCCACGCAGGATGTAGTATTCAGCGGACATAATATAATTGCAGAAAATGGTACGATTTTAAAAGAAGCAAAACGCTTCGCAAATGAAACGATTTACAGTGTGTTAGATATGAGTCGTTTAGTCGGAGAGCGCAGAAAAAATACAACCTGGCAGTCAGAGGGAAAAGAAAATTATCAGGTGATTCCATTTCATTTAAATGTAACCGAGACAAAACTGGAACGTTTTATCGATGCAAATCCATTTGTGCCGGATGCAAAAGGGGAAAGAGACAGAAGATGTGATGAAATTCTGACAATTCAGGCAATGGGACTCAAAAAACGTCTGGAACACACAAAGAGTCAGTGCGCCGTGCTTGGAATTTCCGGTGGACTTGATTCTACACTTGCACTTTTGGTTACGGCAAGAGCCTTTGATTTATGCGGACTTGACAGAAAACAGATTTTAGCAGTCACTATGCCATGTTTTGGAACAACGGACCGTACTTACACAAATGCCTGTGAGTTGACAAAACGTCTTGGGGCAACCTTAAAAGAAGTAGATATTAAAAAAGCAGTGACTCAGCATTTTGAAGATATTGGACATGACCCGTCTGACCACAGTGTTACTTACGAAAACGGACAGGCAAGAGAGCGTACTCAGGTGATCATGGACATTGCTAATAAATTTGGCGGAATGGTAATCGGTACCGGTGATTTGTCCGAACTTGCGCTTGGCTGGGCAACTTATAATGGAGACCATATGTCCATGTATGGCGTCAATGCTTCTGTGCCGAAAACACTGGTGCGCCATCTTGTAAGATATTATGCAGACACCTGCGACGAAGAAGCACTTTCTGATATTTTGCTGGATATTTTAGATACTCCGGTCAGCCCGGAACTTCTTCCTCCAAAAGATGGTGTGATTTCCCAGAAAACAGAAGATTTGGTAGGACCATATGAATTGCATGATTTCTTCTTGTATCATTTACTTCGTTTCCAGTGCAGCCCGAAAAAAATTTACCGAATTGCAAAAAAAGCCTTTGAAGGAAAATACGAAGAAGAAGTGATTTTAAAATGGCTGAAAAAATTTTATTGGAGATTTTTCTCTCAGCAGTTTAAACGTTCCTGCCTGCCGGATGGACCAAAAGTCGGAAGTGTGGCAGTTTCTCCAAGAGGAGATTTAAGAATGCCAAGCGATGCCTGTGTTCGAATCTGGATTGAAGAATTGGAAACATTATAGAAACATTATAGGGGATAAAAATCAAAAAAAACTGTCGGATAACATCGGCAGTTTTTTGTCTTATTTGACGAAAATTATAAAAAATAAACTAAAAAAGAGCCGAAATACTGGATGAATTATTGTATCACATGTGGATTATGCGCAAAAGGGATTGATAGAAATAAAATGCCATGCTATGATACAAAAAATGGAATTGGAAATGGGCTAATATGTGTAAAGGCAGTAAAAGTCCGAGAGTACATAAAAAATAAAGGAGGAAACTAAGACATGATAACAAAATACACTTATGGAAATCCATTTCAGACCGATGCAGTGGTACAAAAATTAGAGGTACAGAACGGGGATGTTCCGTATTTTACAGTGGTAAAAACGGAGGAACAGCTTCAGTTCGAGTATACACTGGAAAACGAAGAAAAGGTGTATGGTCTGGGTGAAAATGTACGTGGAATTAACAAGAGAGGCTGGATTTATAAGAGCTGCTGCGCAGATGAACCGAACCATGTAGAGGATCGCACCTCTTTATATGCGTCTCATAACTTCTTAGTTTTAGATGGAGGAAAAGAGCAATTTGGTGTGTTTTTTGATTATCCGGGAATCATTACATTTGATGTGGGATATACGCATTTAAATGAATTAAAAATTACATTAAGTGAACCGGATGCAGATGTTTATGTAATGACAGGAGAAAGCATTTTAGACATTGTAAAACAGTTTCGTCAGCTGATTGGAAGAAGCTATATTCCTCCGAAGTGGGCATTTGGCTATCAGCAGAGTCGCTGGGGTTATATGAATGAAGATGATATCCGTGAAGTGGTAAAAGGACACAGAGAAAAGAAAATTCCGCTCGAAAGTATTTACATGGATATTGATTACATGGAGCGGTTTAAAGACTTTACGGTAAATCAGGAACGTTTTCCGGATTTTCCTGAATTTGTAAAAGAGATGAAAGCACAGCACATTCATTTAGTGCCGATTATTGACGCAGGTGTAAAAGTTGAAGAAGGCTATGACGTATATGAAGAAGGCATTGAAAAGGGGTATTTCTGTAAGAAAGAAAATGGGGAATACTTTGTAGCCGGAGTATGGCCCGGAAAAGTGCATTTCCCGGATGTATTAAACAAAGAAGCGAGAGAGTGGTTTGGAAATAAATATCAGGTGCTGTTAGATCAGGGAATTGAAGGGTTCTGGAATGATATGAATGAGCCGTCTATTTTCTTTGCACAGGATAGAATGGATGAAACCTTTGATAAGATTGCAGAATTGAAAGATAAAAACCTTGATTTGGATACGTTCCAGCAGTTTACCGATCTGGTTGGAAGTCTGGCAAACAATACAGATGACTTTAAGAAGTTCTATCATAACGTAGATGGAAAAATGATGCGCCACGATAAAGTACATAATTTGTTTGGTTATAATATGACCCGTGCGGCAGGAGAGGCATTTGAACGCCTGAGCCCGGAAAAACGAATTTTAATGTTCTCTCGTTCTTCTTATATTGGTATGCACCGTTATGGTGGAATCTGGACTGGAGATAATAAATCCTGGTGGAATCATCTGTTGTTGAATCTGCGTATGATGCCGTCCTTAAACATGGTTGGAATTCTTTATACCGGTGCAGATATCGGTGGATTTGGTGCAGATGCAACGGAAGATTTGGTTATGAGATGGACTCAGCTTGCCATGTTTTCTCCACTGATGAGAAATCACAGTGCAATGGGAACAAGAGAACAGGAAGTATATCGTTTTGACCATGTAGAAGAATTTAGAAAAATCATTAATATTCGCTATGGTCTGCTGGCTTATATTTACAGCGAGTATATGAAATCTGCCTTAAACAGTGAAATGTACTTCAAACCATTATCTTTTGTATACACAGATGATGAATTTGCTTCTCAGGTAGAAGACCAGCTTTTGGTTGGAGACAGTTTAATGATTGCTCCGGTTTATAACCAGAATGCAAAAGGCAGATATGTCTATCTTCCGGAGGAAATGGCAATGCTTCGCTTTAGAGGCGTGGATGATTACGATACGGAAATTCTCCCGGCAGGACATCACTATGTAGAAGCAGGCTTGTTTGAAATGTTAGTTTTCGTACGTCCGGATAAAATTTTGGTACTGACAGATGGTGGCGAGTATGCAGATGAAGTAGACTGTGACCATGTCAAAGCACTGGCATTTGTAAAGACAAAAGCCGAATATGTGTGGTACGAAGATGATGGAATGGGAAAAGATTATGAGAATCCGGACAATTATGGCAGAATCACTATTGAGAAAGATGGAAATTGTGTGTATACTGGAAGTCGTGAGAAAAAAATAGAAGTAAAACTGCTATAAATTATGGCGAAAATCCATAGGTCTGCCTGTGGGAGCAGTCAGAAGAGCAGTGTAAAAACAGGAGTAAAGAATGGTTACAATTAAAGAAATGGCGCAGGAGCTCGGAGTCAGCACAACGACTGTTTCGAATGTTATTCATGGCAAGACAAAAGAAGTTTCACCGAGATCGGAAGAGCGTCGTGTAGGGAAAGAGTGTA
>OGIE01003997.1_pt1 | contig 14696 bp, 16 predicted proteins | sample 1571581 | NCBI WGS metagenome assembly OGIE01 (sample SAMEA2582021, study PRJEB24529) | metagenome | biome: Human gut stool | place: China | collected 2011
ACGAACGGCAGGCGGTTATGGCTACACACCCGCAAAGGGGGTGTTGCTTATGCGGATTACGTTACATATCGGACGGTTCACCGTGACGATTATCGTAAAAAGCAGAAACCGCCACTCTGGCAAGTGACGGTTTCCATGGGCTTTGCTCATAAACCAATTTACTCGTTAGGGTCATAACCGCTTGTCGCAGCGCCCTTTTCCTACCCTCATTATAGCAAGTTACAGGAGAATGTCAAGGAAAACCACAGCCATGCGCAGTAAGCCGCCGGAGGTTTTATTTCTCTTTTCTCAACAGCTCCACCAGCAGAATGAAAATGCCGAAGATCACCAGAAAAACCGCCACCAGGAAAACTGCCGCCGGGAAAAGTGCCATTAGTCCCATTTCCTGGACGGTGGTCAAAAGTCTTCCCGGCGGTGTTGACCAGCTTGATGCCAGATTGTTCTCTACCACCAGGGCCATCGCCAGCGCCCAGATGCTTCCGATGATGGAAAGAAAACCGCCGATGAGCACTTTTTTCATGAAACCTTCCCCCTGTTACAACAAATTTAGACAGAAAAGCCGGATAACCAGTCCGGCTCTCTTTCCGTCTCATGCCTATAATAGACCGGCTCCTCTGCCGCGAACCATTCCCTGACAGCATCATCACTATCCGTATCATCCGTGGCAGCGGGAGGCCGAAGTATCCATTGTAAAAGTGCGGGTCAGTGTCTCGCCCACGTCAGTCCTGCTCGTCATACTGAAGCAAAGAAATCACAATGTCATTCTCTGCCGGACTGAGGTCAACCGGAGCATCGATATCAAATTCCAACGTAGTTTGCAGCGGATTCGCGTTGTCCAAGATGCGGAACACTCTGGTCAGGGTCTCGCCGGCTGGAATGGCAACACTTGTAAAGTCCTCATGTTGACCGGAAGAAATCGTCACAAAACGCCGAACCTCGGAATAAACCGTGCGCGGGCCGTTATTCGTAACGGCAAACACAACGTAAGGGCCAGCATACGAGAGACAGTTCATCGTAAGTCCGGGGAAATCAGAATCAAGAAACTGCACCTTCATATTACGAGCAAAGTTTCTGGTTCGATGGTCTGGGTTATTGATGATCGCGGCAGCAGCAGAAGGGTCGATTTCCTCAATGCCGCCGACGATCTTTCCATACTCCGGCTTCAAAACATTGTCTCTTTCCGCTGCCTTTCCAGATCCCACGATCACATCCTCTCCGATTTTCCCAGCATTGGGCGCGGCAATATCTACACTGTTAGTAGCAGCATTCCATCCAACAGAAGCATCCAGCAGCTCGGAGATCTGGCGGATGGAGAGATAGTTGGTTTTGCCGCCGGTCTCATCGACGTATGTAATGACAGAGGGAACATCCTGCCCGTTAGGGGCCTTGTAGGATTCTCCGGCGAGGACCTTATTCTCACCGAACAGGGAAATTCCGGCTTTGTTGTACTCCACGCGGCTGGAAGCTGCCGACACGCTGCCCACGGTGGAGACCACCATAAGCATCGCCACCATACCCGCAGCGAATGACCCGTACTTTTTCATCATAAATGCCTCCTTATTCTTTTTCTTTTATGGGTGGGTTCTGGCTCTCTACTTTCAAGACGCAGGAGCGATGTGATTTGTTACAGGATTTTGCGAGTTTTATTTATTTTTCTGTTTTTGCTAAAGAAATACTTTCGTCTATGTGCAAAATGGCAAGCTCACCGCAGAATACCTTGACCGCAAATCGAAGGGACAACAATAAAAAGATGACCACATTCCAAAGCCCCCGTCTCCTCACCCCGCAAACCGGCAAAGCGTTTGCGGGGTGAAAAGGAGGAACAGCGGTGTGAGCGCGCTCTGACTTATAAAATAAGTCGGAGCAAGCGATACAAAGCTTGCTCCGACGTGGTACGGGTAGTGGGGGTCGAACCCACACGAATTGCTTCACAGGAACCTAAATCCTGCGCGTCTGCCAATTCCGCCATACCCGCATTTTCAATTTCCAAAATATTATAGCACACCGCTCCCTCTTGAACAAGAGGAAGTTTCGCGTTACAATGGTCATATCCAACAGAAATGAGGAATCGCCATGCCTGCTCCCCGTATTGCCGCCATTCATGACCTGTCCTGCTTTGGCCGCTGCTCGCTGACCATTGCCCTGCCGGTGCTCTCCGCCATGGGCTGCCAGTGCTGCCCGCTGCCAACGGCGCTGCTCTCCGCCCACACGGGCATCTCCGGCTTTACCTTTTTAGACACCACGGGCGAAATGCGCCGCATCTCGGCGCACTGGTCGCAGCTTTCGCTCCATTTTCAGGCCATCTATACCGGCTTTCTCGGCAGTGCCCCACAAATCAATCTTGTGGAGGACTTTCTGCGCCGCTTTCACGCACCGGACACACTGCTGGTCATGGACCCGGTCATGGGCGACCACGGCACGCCGTACAAAACCTGTACGCCCGCGCTGCGTCAGGGTCTTCGGGAGCTGGTGGCGCAGGCCGATGTCATCACGCCAAATCTCACAGAGGCCGCTATTTTACTGGACATTCCCTACCATGAATCCCAAACCGCCGATGCCTCGGAGTTGGTGCGGGCACTGAGCCTTCAGGGACAACGCTCCGTTGTCCTCACCGGCTACGCCGCCGCGCCCGGGCAGGTGGGTGCCCTGTGCTATGACCGGGACACCCGGCAGGTGGAGGCCGTTCAAACAGCCAGAGTTCCGCAGGATTTCCCCGGCACCGGCGACCTGTTTGCCAGCGTGCTCACCGGTGCGCTGACTCGCGGCGCGCCCCTGCTCCAAGCCGCCCGCACGGCAGTGGATTTTGTCGGCAGTTGTGTGGCCCGTTCGGTGGCTGAGGGCGCCGGTGAAGCCGAAGGCGTAGACTTTGAGCCGCTGCTGCGGCAGTTGACGGTCAAATAGAAAAACTGGAAAGGGTATCTCCCTTTCCGGTTTTTTCTATTTGCTTTCTCTTGCTGCCAAATAGCGAAAAATCTGACAGATGGCTATGCCGCAGACCGTCATCCACAGCAAATGCCGCACCGCATTTTCGGCTGTAAAATTTGCGTTCCACCACGCCTCGCCGTACTCCGCAAAATAGCGGACCAGCATACCGATGCCGCTCCCAAGGCAACTCAGCAGCGCCGCTTTCCATACCGGCCAGCGTTCCATGTGAAATCCGGCCAACAGAAGAAGCGCAAAGGCCACGCAGGGAATTGCCAGCCCTGCGGCGGACAGCTCCAACGGAAAGGACCCGTAGGAGAGCATGGCCAGCCACAAACAGGCCATGGCAATTCCCAGCTTTTCCCTTTTCATACGCCCTCACCTGCCCTCATTTGTCCATTCCCCTTTTGAGCTGGATAATGGCAAGAATCGCAGCAATGATACAGAGAATAGCTGGAATACTTGTGGTAAGATTATTCATTTTCTGCGAACCGGCCCCAAACAGTGCAATCGCCGCGACAATATTCATCACAATAGTGAAAACATAGTTCTTCATAGCATTCACCCATTGTATCCATGAAATTTTATTTCATGGGAGTCCTTGATTTTACCTGAGCGGTCAGGCAAAGCCCGCCAGCTCCAAGGCTTTGCCATGCAAAGCGCTTGTACGCCGCTAAGGCAGCGGCTCACTGCCGTTCGCGGAAAATTGACATCGGCCTTCCCTTACCTTATTCGTCCCGATACCCGAGGCTCCTCACGTAATTCACATTGTCCCGCCAATTTTCCTTGACCTTTACCCAAGTCTGAAGAAAGACCTTGGTCCCCATGAATTTTTCCATATCGGCCCGGGCCAGAGAGCTGATCTTCTTCAGCATGGCGCCCTGCTTGCCGATGATGATGCCCTTATGGCTGGCCTTTTCGCAGTAAATGGTGGCGTCCACATCCACCACGCCGGAATCCCGCTCGGAAAATTTAGTGATCTCAATGGCCGTGCCGTGGGGAATTTCCTTATCCAGACACAGCAGCAGCTTCTCCCGCAGCAGCTCACCCATGACCTGCCGCTCCGGCTGGTCGGTGCTCTCACCGTCCGGAAATAGCTGCGGCCCCTCCTGCGCGTATTTTTGAAGCTCCTGCATCAAATCGTCCAAGCCGCTGCGGCTGTGGGCGGAGATAGGGATGATGGCGTCAAAGCCGTCCCATTCCTCGTTGTAGGCGGCGATGACCGGCAGCAGCTCCGTCGGCTCCACAGTATCGATTTTGTTGATGCAGAGGATGCAGGGAATTTTTTCCTCCTTCACCCGCTGAATCAGCGCTTTTTCCGGGCCGCCCACATGGGGAATCGGCTCCACCAGCAGCAGCGCGCAGTCTACATCCGCAAGGCTGGAGGTGACCACCTTCACCATGTAGTCGCCCAGCGCGGACTTCGGCCTGTGCAGGCCCGGCGTATCCAGCAGAATGAACTGCGTATCGTCCCGGTTGACGATGCCGTAAATGCGGTTGCGGGTGGTCTGGGCCTTGTTGGAGACAATAGCTACCTTCTCCCCCACCAGGGCGTTGGTCAGGCTGGACTTGCCCACATTAGGCCGGCCGCAGATGGTGATCATAGCGGTTTTCGTAATGTTTGACATAGGTGATCCTCAACTTTCTTTGAGCATTTTTGATGGTTGCAGTATTAAAATATCATAGAATCCATAGAAATGCAAGTAAATCGGGACCAATCCGCTTCACAATAAGCTGCTTTCAGTCCTCGTCCTGCTCATTCTGCGAAGCTGGGTCAGTCGGCTGATTCAAAAGCAACTCCTCCGCCGCCTGCTGCGCCTTGATGATATCCAGCATGATTTTTGATGTTCCCTGCTGTAAAAGCTCCAATCCCCGAACAGTTCGATCCGATGCCCGCATCATGGTCAGATAGGCTTCCTTGTAGTCCAAATTGTCGCTCATAAAATTCCTCCTTACCCCATTTGAGTTATATTAACTCAAATGGGGTAAGTTTTCAAGGTGGATTTTTTATAAGTTTTCCTTGAAAGAGGTGACGCCATGAGTATCGGAGAAGCAGTCCGTCTGCGAATTATAGAGCTATGTGAGGAACGCAATCTTTCTGTCAACGCTTTGTGCTATCTCAGCGGTGTCACACAATCTACCGTCAACAACATTGTCAGCGGACGAAACCACAGCACCACCATCAGCACACTCAAAAAGCTGTGTGACGGATTGGATATTTCTATCAGTGAATTTTTCCATTCTCCCTTATTTGAAAATTTGGATCAGGAGCTGCGGTGATGGACGCCAAGCAGTCCCGTTGTTTCTATAAGGCACAAAAAAGCGTGAGGTATCTTTTAGATACCTCACGCTTTTATCATAGGAGTAATTTATTTCAGCATTCTTTTCAGGTACTGTCCCGTGAAGCTGGCGGGGCAGGCCGCCACCTCCTCCGGGGTGCCGGTGACGACGATGGTGCCGCCGCCGTCGCCCCCCTCGGGGCCAAGGTCGATGAGGTGGTCAGCGCACTTGATAACGTCCAGATTGTGCTCGATAACCACCACGGTGTTCCCCGCGTCCACCAAACGCTGCAGCACCTCCAGCAGCTTCCGCACATCGTCGGAATGGAGGCCGGTAGTAGGCTCATCTAAAATATAAATGGTCTTGCCGGTGGCCTGCTTGGAAAGCTCCGTGGCCAGCTTCACCCGCTGGGCCTCACCGCCGGAAAGCTCCGTGGAGGGCTGGCCCAGCTTCACATAGCCGAGGCCCACATCCTGTAAGGTTTGCAGCCGCTTTTTCAGCTTGGGCAGGGCAGAGAAGAAGTCCAGCGCCTCGTCCACCGTCATGTCCAGCACATCCGCGATGTTTTTGCCCTTGTAGCGGACCTCTAAGGTCTCCCGGTTGTAGCGTCTGCCCTTACAGACCTCGCAGGGCACAAAAATATCCGGCAGAAAGTGCATCTCGATTTTCAATAGACCGTCACCGGAGCAGGCTTCGCACCGGCCGCCCCGGACGTTGAAGCTGAAGCGCCCCTGTCCGTAGCCCCGGCTCTTGGCCTCCTGGGTGGAGGCGAACAGGTCCCGGATATCGTTGAACAGTCCCGTATAGGTTGCCGGGTTGGAGCGGGGCGTCCGCCCGATGGGGCTTTGGTCGATGTTGACCACCTTGTCCAGATATTCCAGCCCCTCCATGCGGTCGCACTTGCCGGGACGGACCTTCATCCGCATCAGTTCCGCGCCCAAGCGCTTGAATAGCACCTCGTTCACCAGAGAGGACTTACCGCTGCCGGACACGCCGGTGACCACAGTGAAGGTCCCCAGCGGGAACTCCACATCAATGTGGCGCAGATTGTTCTCCGCCGCGCCGATGACCTTCAAAACCTTGCCGTTTCCGGGACGGCGGACAGCAGGCACCTCAATTTTCTTCTTTCCGGACAGATACTGCCCCGTCAGACTGTCGGGGTTAGCCATCACCTCCGCCGGAGTGCCTGCTGCCACCACCTGACCGCCGTGAACACCGGCGCCGGGGCCGATGTCGATGAGGTAATCGGCGGAGCGCATGGTGTCCTCGTCATGCTCCACCACAATGAGGCTGTTGCCGAGGTCCCGCAGCCTTTGCAGCGTTGCCAGCAGCTTGTCATTGTCCCGCTGGTGCAGCCCGATGGACGGCTCGTCTAAAATATACAGCACGCCCATCAGGCTGCTGCCGATCTGGGTGGCCAGCCGGATCCGCTGGCTCTCGCCGCCGGAGAGGGTCCCGGCACTGCGGGCCAGCGTCAGATAGCCCAAGCCCACGGACTTCAAAAAGCCCAGCCGGGAACGAATTTCCTTCAAAATGCGGTCGGCGATGAGCATCTGCTGCTCCGTCAGATGCAGCTCATCCACCCACTTCAGCTCGTCAGTCACGGAAAGCGTTGTGAAATCGTAGATATTCTGATCCCCCACGGTCACGGCCAGCGATTCCTTCCGCAGCCGCCGCCCACGGCAGGTGGGACAGGGGCATTCGCTCATCAGCTCCTCCAGCTCCTTCCGGCTGGCGTCGGACTGCGTTTCCTGATAGCGGCGCTCAATGTTGTTGCAGATACCCTCAAACGCCTGCTTCAAAACGCCCTTGCCCCGCGGCTGGTCATAGTGCAGCTCCAGCAGCTCGCCCTTCGTGCCGTAGAGGATGATGTTCTTCGCCTCGTCACTGAGGCTGTCCCATGGCTCCGTCAGGGAAAATTTGTATTTTTTGCTCAGCGCGTCAAAGTACATCCGGGAAATTCCATCCCCGCGGATGTTATTCCACCCGCTGGCAGAAATAGCCCCATCCAAAATGGACTTGTCTCCATCCTGAATAATGAGGGCCGGATCGGCCTTGAGCTGGCTGCCGAGGCCCGTACAGGTGGGGCAGGCGCCAAAGGGATTGTTGAATGAGAACATCCGGGGCGTCAACTCCTCCATGGAGATGCCGCAGTCCTCGCAGGCGTAGTTCTGGGAGAAGGAGAGGTCCTTTTCCTCCCGCAGCAGATTGACGATCACCAGTCCTCCGGAGAGTTTCGCCGCGGTCTCCACGCTGTCCGTCAGCCGTTGGCGGATATCAGGGCGGATAATGAGCCGGTCCACGATGATCTCAATGGAGTGCTTTTTGTTTTTCTCCAGCTTGATCTCCTCGTCCAGCTCATAGAGGTTCCCGTCAATACGCGCCCGGACATAACCGGAGCGCTTGGCGTCCTCCAGCACCTTGGCGTGCTCGCCCTTCTTGCCCCGGATGACCGGCGCCATGACCTGAATCCGCGTCCCCTCTGGCAGCGCCAGCACCTGATCGATGATCTGGTCGATGGTCTGCTGGCGGATCTCCTTGCCGCAGTTGGGGCAGTGGGGCGTACCCGCTCTTGCCCACAGCAGACGAAGATAGTCGTAGATCTCCGTCACGGTGCCCACGGTGGACCGGGGGTTTTTGCTGGTGGTTTTCTGGTCGATGGAAATGGCGGGGCTCAGGCCCTCGATATAGTCCACGTCCGGCTTGTCCATCTGGCCCAGAAACATCCGGGCGTAGGAGGAAAGGCTCTCCACGTACCGGCGCTGACCCTCAGCATAAATGGTGTCAAACGCCAGCGAGGATTTGCCGCTGCCGGACACACCGGTCATCACCACCAGCTTGTCCCGGGGGATGGTGACGTCAATATTCTTCAGATTATTGGCCCGGGCACCTTTTACAATGATATTTTCCTGCATACTGTTGCTTACTGCTCCTGCTTTCTATCGTAAAACCGGTTTTCGGTGACAGCTTACTCGAATAATTTTTTAATGTCAACCGCGATTTTAAAATAAATCTCATAGTTTTTCAAACTTTATCGTGCATTAGTTCACGGTGACATCCGCCATTTTGGCCCCCAGCAGCGCCACGAGGTCGGCGGGGTTCACCTCTACCTGCGCGCCGATCTTCCCTGCGGACACACAGATAGTATCGAATAGCTCCGCCGTTTCGTGGAACACCGTAGGGAACTGCTTTTTCATCCCCACCGGGGAGCACCCGCCGTGGACATAGCCCGTCAGTGGCAACAGCTCCTTCTGCGGCAGCATAGCAATGGATTTTTCCCCCACCGCCTTCGCCGCCTTTTTCAAATCCAGATTTTCCGCCACCGGGATGTCAAATACATAGTATGCCCCGGAGGTACCCTTTGTTACCAGCGTTTTGAATACCTGCTCCGGGTCCTGCCCCAGATAGCCCGCCACGGACACACCGTCCACCGGCCCGTCCGCCGGGTACTCATGAGCCGTGTAGGCGATTTTTTTCTGCTCCAGCGTCCGCATGACGTTGGTTTTTTCTTCCTTGTGCTTGGACACAGATCTCACCTCTTACAAATACATCCGCAGCAATGCCAGGATCAGCATGTGGGCGGGATAAAAAGCGTAGCAGGCATACTGGATGGCCTTATTGTGAGCGCCCTGTCTGCCGTTATACAGCCAAATGGGGATCAGGGCCAGCAGCGCCAAGCCCTGCTCCGGGAATTCCAAGGTCCAGCTCCCCAGCGTCAGGGGGATGGTCATGCCCCCCAGCAGTTTGCAGTTCAGGAAGGCCAGTCCCGCCACCTCGCCGAGCCAGCCGTAGGGGATCTGGCGGCAGAGGTAGAAGATCAGCACCGTGACCACGCCGCTGCCGTAGTAATCCACCATGCCGACCGTTCCCAGGAAATAACCCACGGGCAGGCTCAAAACGGCGGCGAGGATATACATCCCCATCCCTTTGCTCCGGACCTTTTCCAGCCCCAGCATCAGCAGAAGGGCGATGAAGAAGGTGAACATCACGTTCTGATGGAAGGGGAACACAGGGGAGGAGTAGTACAGGTAGTTAAAGGGAATCTCAGAGATCAGGGCAAAGGCCAGCATCCGCAGCAGGTATTTTTTCCGGTCATGGGTCCGCTGAAAGCCCTCCGCCACCTGAAAGGCAAAAATGGGGAAAGCGACGCGGCCCACCGCCGTCAGCCACATGACGCCGGGCAGCACCGTGGCCCACAGGTGGTCGCAGAGCATGAGGGCCATGGCCAGCAGTTTTAAGGCCAGGCTGTCCAGACACCCCCTGGTTTTTGTGTGTTCCATAGTATGTTTTCCTTTGCAATGTTTTTCGTGTTTTTTCTGTATGTAAAATGCCCATTCGGACATACATTTGTCTGTTTTGGGTCACCCCGTTTTCAGTCGGCTACGGCAGCACCCACAGGGCGATGTTGTACCCGATGAGCAGCAAGATCGGATAAATGCACCAGCCCGCCCGCTGCATTCCCAGATAGAAGTCCGACGGCTCCGGGTCCTTCACGTCGCACATATGCTGCCAGCGGAACAGGGCCAATGGGTATGCGGCGTCCAGCGCCAGCAGGCCGGAAAACAGCAGCATGGTGAAATACAGCATCCAGCTGCCACGGGCCGTCCGCTCCGGTCCTCTTGCGAAGACCAGGATCGTCCCGGCGGAGGTTTTATAGGAATCCCAATCGTTTTCTCCGCTGGTCCTGAAGGTGGCCTCCAATCCGGAAAACGGGGCCCAGTTTCCCTCCAGATCGTACCATCCCATGTCGTGCTCCGCCGTATAGCCGCCCTCAAAGAGAAGTTGGCCATTCCGGGTGATTCGGATGTGCTCCACCGGTCCCAGCTGGTCCGCCTGAATGGGCGGCAGGCCGGTCTCCACCGCGCACTCGTCACGGACGCGGTCCCCGACCTGAACCACCACCTCCGTCCGCTGTTCATCGGGGCAGTCCGTCACGGTGATCTTCACCCGCTCACCCTGAAGCTTCCCGGCGTAGACCGTCGCGGCGGGGTCATCGGCCTGTGCCGACACCCGCAAGAAACCCTCTTCAAATTTCACGCCCTCAAGTCTGTGAAATACAAACGTCAGAATGGCGAAGGCCACCGCCATAGCCGCAGCAGAGATCAGGACAGCCTTTTGCAGAGCAGAGCGTTTTTCCATATATACATCCTGTATTTTTCCAATCGGTTCGTACAGTTTGTTTTCGGTTTTGGCGCGTTTTCTCTCGAAATTTGTCCGCTATTTACCGCCCCGCAGCTCGATGATGCGGTCACGCAGCACGGCGGCATACTCGAATTCCAGCAGCTTGCTGGCCTCCTTCATCTCCTGCTCCAGCTTGGCGATCTCCGCCGCCCGCTCCGCGTCCGTCAGCTTCTTCGCCTTGTCCTTAGGCTTGCGGCTTTCCTCCTCTGTCTTGGAAATTTCCAGAATTTCCCGGACGTCCTTGATGATGGTTTTCGGCACGATGCCATGAGCCCTGTTGTAATCGTCCTGAATTTTCCGGCGGCGCTCCGTCTCGTCCATGGCCGCCCGCATGGAGGGCGTAATAGTATCGGCATACAAAATGACCATGCCCTCGGCGTTTCGGGCGGCGCGGCCGATGGTCTGAATAAGGGAGGTCTCACTGCGGAGAAAGCCCTCCTTGTCCGCGTCCAGCACCGCCACCAAAGAGACCTCCGGCAGATCAAGGCCCTCCCGCAGCAGGTTGATGCCTACCAGCACATCAAATTCTCCCAACCGCAGGTCCCGGATGATCTCCATCCGCTCAATGGTCTGCACATCGGAATGCATATACCGCACCCGGATATTGGCGGCCCGGAAAAACTCCGTCAGGTCCTCCGCCATCTTCTTCGTCAGGGTCGTCACCAACACCCGCTCGTTCCGCTGGGCCCGGGCGCGAATCTCCTCCATGAGATCGTCGATCTGGCCCTCCACCGGACGGACCTCCACTCTGGGGTCCAGCAGTCCCGTGGGCCGGATGACCTGCTCCACGATGTTGTCCGCCCGCTCCCGCTCGTAGGGCCCCGGCGTGGCGGAGACGAACACCGCCTGACCGATGTGGCTCTCAAATTCCTCGAATTTCAGAGGCCGGTTGTCGAAGGCGCAGGGCAGGCGGAAGCCGTACCGCACCAGCGATTCCTTTCTGGCCCGGTCGCCGTTGTACATGGCCCGGACCTGAGGCAGCGTCACATGGCTCTCGTCCACAAACAGCAGGAAATCATCGGGAAAGAAGTCCAGCAGGGTCATAGGGGCGCTGCCTGCCGGACGGTCGGAAATGATCCGGGAATAGTTCTCGATGCCGGAGCAATATCCCAGTTCCCGCATCATTTCCATGTCATATTCCGTCCGCTGGCGGATGCGCTGGGCCTCTACCAGCATCTCATTGTCATTGAAATATTTTACCTGGTCCTCCAGTTCCTCCCGGATCTGGCCCAAGGCCCTGTCCATCTTCTCCTTGGTGGTGACATAGTGGCTGGCGGGGTAAATGGCCACGTGGTTCAGTACCCGGTTCACCGTACCGGTGAGGGGGTGAAAGTCGGAGATCCGGTCGATCTCGTCCCCAAAGAACTCCACCCGGATGGCGTGATCCTTGTAGTAGGCGGGGTAGATCTCCACCGTGTCCCCCCGCACCCGGAACCGGTTCCGCTCGAAGGCCACGTCGTTCCGCTCGTAGCGGTTCTCCACCAGACGGCGCAGCAGCTCGTCCCGGTCCCACTCCGCCCCCTGACGCAGAGAAATCACCATCTGGGCAAAGTCGTCCGGCTCGCCCAAGCCGTAAATGCAGGACACGGAGGACACCACGATCACGTCCCGCCGCTCCAACAGGGCACAGGTAGCGGACAGCCGCAGGCGGTCGATCTCATCATTGGTAGATGCGTCCTTGGCGATGTAGGTATCCGTGTGGGGGATATAGGCCTCTGGCTGGTAGTAATCGTAGTAGGAGACAAAATACTCCACGGCGTTGTTGGGGAAAAACTCCTTGAATTCCGCGCAGAGCTGGGCCGCCAGCGTCTTATTGTGGGCCAGCACCAGCGTAGGCCGCTGGACCTTCTCAATGACCTTGGCCATGGTATAGGTCTTGCCGGAGCCGGTGACGCCTAACAAGACCTGCTCCTTCAAGCCGTTTTCGATGCCCGCCGCCAGCGCGTCGATGGCCTCCGGCTGGTCGCCGGAGGGCTGATAAGGGGATACTACTTCAAATTTCGGCATGGGAATCCTTTCCGTTTTTCTGCGGGCGGAGCGGGGGCGGCTCCGTCCCGTCCGTGCAGGATGCTATATTTTTATGATAACACATCTGCGCCGAAAAATCAAACATTTGTTCGTATTTCAGGGCGGTCTTATCCGAAAAATCCGCTCTGCGCCATGGAAACGAAATCATTGTCCGCCACAATGATGTGGTCGGCCAGCGTCACGCCGATGGTATCCAGCGCCCGCCGTGCCGCCTCCGTGGCGGCGCAGTCATCATCGGAGGGCAGCGCTACACCGCTGGGGTGGTTGTGGGCTAAAATCACCGTACTGGCCGAGGTGAGAATAGCATTTTCCATGAGTTTGCGGATGTCCAGCCCGGAGGAGGCGATACCGCCCTCTCCCAGCCGTTTGCAGGCCAACAGCTTGCATTTGCGATCCAAGCAAAGCTGGTAGACCACCTCATGGGTCTCCCCCGCAAAGCGCTCCAACAGATAGGCCCCCACGGTCTTCACCGAGGACAGCGGACGGTTCTGCGCCGCCTCAGCCAGCCTTGCCCGGGTGCCGATCTGTCCCGCCACCTTCAACAGCACAGCGGCACTTTCACCGACGCCCTCTACCTTCCGTAGGTCCTCCACGGGCGCGGTCAGTACCGCCAGCAGTGAGCCGTAGCGCTCGATGAGGCGGTGGGCAATGGGATTGGTGTCCCGCCGGGGAATGGCGTAATACAGCAGAAGCTCCAGCGCCTCGTGATCCGCAAAGCCCTCCAGTCCGCTCTTTAAAAAGCGCTGCCGCATTTTCTCCCGGTGTCCCTGGTGGATATTTTCCATACAGCCGTTCCCCCTTCCGCCGTGCCCGTCCTGCTATAAGCGATCATTGCTTTAAAAGAATATTATATCACGCCGATATGCAAAAAGAAAGAGCGGACCGGTGTCCGCCCTCTCTTTTCTCGCGTCCTTCTGCCTTACAGATTCTTCTCGTAGGACTCGATCATCTTCTTGACCATCTGGCCGCCCACGGAGCCGGCCTCGCGGCTGGTCAGGTCGCCGTTGTAGCCCTGCTTCAGGTTCACGCCCACCTGGCTGGCGGCCTCCATTTTGAACTGATCCATAGCCTGGCGCGCGTTGGGGACCATGATGTTGTTGCCCTTGTTGTTAGAGTTAGACATGATTTGTTTCTCCCTTTCTCTTTTTTGGTTTGTTGGGTCGTGGATGGAACATCCACTGCTAGCATGGCCCCCAGCGCCCCGGCTATGCGCGTTCCGCCCTGCCTCTTTTTGACAAAATGGGCAAAATCCATCCGTGCAGCGCAAAACACACTACTATTATGATCTTTCTCTTGACAAGTGACCGCTCGGTAACTATAATTAAGTTACCAATCGGTCACTTTTTGTTTTCAGGAGGACATATCATGGCAGGGGAGACAAAAGAACGCATCTTATCCGCCGCCCTGGAGCTGTTTGCCCAAAGCGGCTATCTGGGCACCTCTATGAGCGACATCGCAAAGCAGCTGGGGCTGACCAAGGCGGCCCTTTATAAGCATTTTCCCAGCAAACAGTCCATTTTAGACCAGATCGTGGCCCATATGAACCAACTGGACGAGCAGCGCGCCCGGGACTATCAGATGCCCCTGGCCCGGGACAGCGGCGCGGCGCAGGCCTATTTACAGGCCCCGGCGGACAAGATCCGGGCCTATACCCGGGCTCAATTCGCCCACTGGACACAGGAGCCCTTTTCCGCCGCCTTCCGCCGGATGCTCACCCTGGAGCAGTATCACGACCCGGCCCTGGGCCAGCTGTTCCAGACCTATCTGGCCTCCGGCCCCACCAAATACATGGCGGAGGTATTCCAGGGTCTCACCGGGGACGCGGACCTGGGCGCGCAGCTGGCATTGGAGTTTTACGGCCCTATCTACCTGCTTTACGCCCTCTATGATGGGGCGGAGGACAAACCGGCGGTATTCGCCACTCTGAACAGCCACATAGACCGCTTCATTTCCCGGGTGGAAAACATCAGCAGCAGCCAGACACAGCCCTAAACCTTGTCACTCAGTTAGGAGTTAGGAAGTAGGAGTGATGAGTTATCCTAACTTCTATCTCATCACTCCTAACTCATCACTATAAACAGGAAAGGTCGATCATCATGGACGCCATTCTCTACACCTCCAACACCGGCAGCACCCAGCGCTATGCCGCCCTGCTGTCCCAGGCCACCGGCCTGCCCGCCTTCCCCCTGGTCCAGGCAGATCAGTCCCTCTCCCCCGGGGCGGAAGTTCTCTATCTGGGCTGGGTCCGGGCGGGCCAGGTCCAGGGTTATCCCGCCGCCGCGAAA
>OGIE01004011.1_pt1 | contig 14635 bp, 9 predicted proteins | sample 1571581 | NCBI WGS metagenome assembly OGIE01 (sample SAMEA2582021, study PRJEB24529) | metagenome | biome: Human gut stool | place: China | collected 2011
GCAACACTGTCCCGCCCGCGCGGCACAGCGGCTGGCGGCGGCAGTTCTGGCGCTGGTTTTGCTGCTGTGCGCCTTTTTGCCCCATGCCCACGCCGCTGAACTGAAAGAGAAAAACGGCATCCGGCTGCTCAGCTTCGACACCAGCCACATTCTTTCCATCGGCAACCAGACCTCCGGCAAGTGCAGCCTGTACGCGCTGCGCTATGCCCGCACCATTCTGGACGGCAAGGTGTGCTCCGGCAGCGGGATGTGGTCGAACGGGGCGGTGTGGTCGGCCGCGGGCTACACCGGGTACTCCGGCACCCGCGCCGAGTGCCTGAAAAAGCTGTACAGCGAGCTTTCCGCCGGGCATCCGGTGATCGTGCACCTGAAAAATACCACGGTCAGCGGGGTAAAGCGCCACACGAACCGCACCTCCACTTATGAATACCACCTGACTTCCTCCGGCTGGAGCGAGGTGAACTACCCCCACATTGCCACCAGCAGCACCTACGGGCACTGGGTGTGCGTGGCGGGCATCTCCCCCACCGCCGACCCGGAAAACCTGACCGAGAGCGACTTCTACGCCCTCGACCCCGCCCGGGTAACGGCAAATGGACGGCTTGCCGTCACCCGCCTGCTGGATCATACCCTGTGGGTGGAAAACTCCCCCCTCAAGGTGCTGGGGTGAAAGTATAATATGATAGAAACAGAGCGCCTGACACCGCAGTGTCAGGCGCTCTGTTTCTATTCAGTTCCTTTAATATCCCTTCACCGAGAACCCGCGCTCCCACGGGTCGGGCGGGATATTCTTGCTGCGGATGCCGGTGATCTGGATATAGTCGCTTTTCTGGATCATGGCGAACAGGGAGATGAATTTATCCGGGTCGCCCTGCACTTCCAGCGTTACGCTGCCGTCATCCTCGTTCTGCGCCCAGCCGGTCAGGCCGAGGGTCTGCGCGGCGTACCGCGCACGATAGCGGAAACCCACCCCCTGCACCTGTCCGGTGATGGTGTAGCGCCGCCGCTCCGTGCCTTCCGGCAGTGCAGGCGGGGTGCGATCTTTTTTGGAAAGAAAATCAAACACAGCGGTGTCCCTTTACAACTCCTGATAAGCGGTCATCAGGGCGGGAATGAACTGCTTTTTGCGGCTCACCACGCCCGGCAGCGTCCAGCTGGCATCGGCGGCGGGCTGGGTGTCGAAGCCATCCGTCAGCACCTCGGCGGCGTAGCGCCCGTTGCAGATGACCACGCTCTCCTCCTTGGGCACGTCGGTCAGCAGCATATAGATGTCCTCCACGTTCTGCTTGTTGCGTGCCTCCTCGAGATAGGGCTTCAACAGCGCCTCGGCGGCGGTCAGGTTCTTGCGGGTCATGTAGCTGCCCTGCGCCACACCAAAGCGGATATCACCGCACATGAACACCTTGAAGTCCTGCAAGAACACTTCCTCGGCGGTCTTGCCGTCCAGCTTTTCGCCGGCCTCAAACATCTCGTTGGCAAACTCGTTGATGTCCACCCCGGCGATCTTTGCCAGACGGTTGGCGGCGTTCACGTCAACGGGGGTGCAGGTGGGGCTGCGGAATACCAGTGTATCCGAAAGGATGGCGGCCAGCAGCAGACCGGCGGTCTTTTGCGGGATGGTCACGCCGTTTTCATCGTACATCTGGGTGACGATGGTGGCGGTGCAGCCCACCGGCTGGTTGCGGAAGTACACCGGGCCGCTGGTCTCCAGACTGCCGATGCGGTGGTGGTCGATGATCTCCAGAATCTCGGCCTGATCAAAGCCCTCCACCGCCTGTGTGGCCTCGTTGTGGTCCACCAGAATGATGCGGCGCTTGCGCAGGTTGATGATGTTGCGGCGGCTGATCATACCGCAGTACTTGCCGTCTGCATCCAGAATGGGGAAATACCGGTGGCGCACCTTTGCCATCACGCGGGTGACGTCTGCCACCGGGGTGACGAGGGTGAATTTCATGATATCGTCCCGGGTCATGTAATAGGAGATGGGTGCACACTGGCTGATGAGCTTTGCCGCCGCGTAGGTATCGCAGGGGGCGCTCATGATGGCTACGCCGGTCTCGGCGGCAATGTGCTGGATGGTGCGGCCCACCTTTGCGCCGTTGCAGATGATGATGAGAGAAGCTTCCTTCTCGATGGCGCAGAGCTGGCTTTCGTAGCGGTTGGTCAGGATGACGATATCGCCCTTTTCCATGCTGCTTTCCAGCATTTCCGGGGTGGCGGTGCCAATGCGGATGTGGCCGGTGGTGCACTCCGCGTCCTCGCTGCCCACCACCATGGTAGCGCCCAGCGTTTCCAGAATATTGCGGTAGCTGGTGCGGCTCTTGGCAAGGATGCCGGTGTCGAACAGGTCCATGTTGGCGGTGGCGATATCCTTCACCGTGATGACACCTTGCAATTCGTCATCCTCGCTGGTCACGGGGAGGGTGTCGATCTTCTGGTCGCGCATGATCTCCCACGCCTTGCGCAGGCTGGTGGAGCCGGGGATGCCGGGCACCTGCCGGTAATCCACATCCCGAATTTTAGGGTTGACGTCGGTGCACATCCGGGGCGGCGTGACCCCGAACTTTTTCAGCACAAATTCCGTTTCCTGATTCATCTTGCCCGCACGCCGGGCTTCGCAGACCAGATCGCTGGTCTTGTTTTTCAGCTCTGCATAGGCAATGGCAGAGCAGATGGAGTCGGTGTCCGGGTTGCGATGCCCGATGACAACGACCTTATGCGCAGTTTGCTGCATACTGTACCCCCTTATGGGTCCTCAACTTCTTATCATATATCTTATCATTTACCAAAGGCAGCGCCCCCCTCCTGCACAGCGGGGCGGGCTGCAACCTTATTTTAACACAACTGTGCCCATGGGTAAAGGGCACGAAACGCGGCGGGCTGTTGCTTTTTGGCACTTTCTTGTATACAACCTCTTGCATTTCGACAGCATCCGCTGTATGATAGGAGCATTCGAGCTTTTTGTCATTTGCAACGGAGGACAGCATGAAATCGTCCAAATTCACATCCACTCCCCTGTTTCCACGGCAGGCGCTGGTGGCGCTGCTGCTGCCGCTGATCGCGGAGCAGGCGCTCAGCGTGACCATCGGTCTGGCTGATACCTTAATGGTATCCTCTGTGGGCGAAGCCGCCGTGTCCGGCGTGAGCCTTGTGGACAGCTTCAACACCCTGATGATCCAGATCATGAGCGCACTGGCCACCGGCGGTGCGGTGGTCACCAGCCAGTACATCGGCCATCAGGAGCCAAAAAACGCCAAGGCGGCTGCTGCGCAGATTTTATTCGTGCTGTCCAGTTTCAGTGTGCTGGTGGCGGCGGTGGATCATGTGAACCTTGGAGGCGATACCGGCAAGATAGATGGCCTCTTTAATTGCGGAGTCGCCGCCGCCGACGATGGCAACTTCCTGGTTGCGGTAGAAGAAACCGTCGCAGGTTGCGCAGGCGGAAACGCCTTTGCCCTTGAATTCTTCTTCACTGGGAAGACCGAGATACTTAGCGCTGGCGCCGGTAGCAATAATCAGAGCGTCGCAAGTGTAGTTGCCGTTGTTGCCGACCAAACGGATCGGTTTTTCGTTCAGATGAGCTTCGGAAATTTCATCGAAAACGATTCTTGTTTCAAAACGCTCAGCATGTTCGAGCATGCGCTGCATAAGTTCCGGACCCATCACGCCTTTGGGGTCGCCGGGCCAGTTGTCGACTTCAGTCGTTGTTGTCAGCTGACCGCCTTGCTCCATACCTGTAATGAGAGTAGGTTTTAAGTTAGCGCGGGCGGCATAAACGGCGGCGGTATAGCCGGCGGGGCCCGAACCGATGATCAAAACTTTACTGTGTTCGGTATTGGTAGTCATGTTCTACTTCCTTTAATATTCACAAATTGTCCAACGATTATAGAGCGTTGGTTTACAACTAGAATTACGGAAACACCATTTAACACATAATGAGCAACTCGATAGAAACCTCCTTCTTATATAGAAATTTCCCCCGGTTTCGGAATAATTCCGAAGACGAGGTCGGCGCCGGAGGAAAACTCTGGGGTCTGGTTCTCTTTTGCGTTTGCGCGGCGGCTTGTATCGCTCTTTCTCTTGTTCTGGGAAGTTATGACTACTCGGATCCGGGATTTTCACGCTTCAATACCAAGCTCCAAGTCAGCAACCTCTTCGGAGTGCAGGGTGCTTGGACGGCCGATCTGTTCTATCTTTTATTCGGCTGGGGCGCCTGGGTCTTTGTTATCGGACTCTTTTATTTTCTGGTTCGCGGCTTAAAACGCCTGCGAGGAAAAAAAGTTTCCGTTTCTCCGATCCCGATGGGTTTCCGTATTTTGGCTTTCTGTGTGTTGGTCCTTAGTTGCTGTGCGCTGTTCTTCCTTCGGTTCCATACTCATTCCGAAGGGCTTCCCGGCACGACAGGCGGAGCGCTTGGAAGCGCGATCGGATCCGAGCTCCTCTATTGGATGAGCCTAGAAGCAGCCACGGCTTTCGTTCTTGTTTTAGTTCTGTTTTGTTCTTCCGTGTTTTTCGGTTTTTCTTGGATGTCGGTCGCGGAACAAATCGGAAGAACTTTTGAGCGTTTATTCCGCAGAGTGGCTTCAATTAAGCAAAGCAAAGAAGATGACGCTTTTGCGAAAGCCTCTATGGAGGAAAGAGAGAAGTCGCTTCAGGACCGACAAGGGCCTTCTCCCGAACTGCCTGCGCTTCCTGCTGCTTCCGCTCCGGTTGTTCAGCCGCGGGCTGAAGAGATTAAAACTGAGGAACTTTTATTCGCTGATGATAAGGAAGACGAGGTGAAAGGTCCGGATCAATTTAAACCGATTGATTATGAGCGCGATCCGGAAGACTTGGCACCGGCCTCACTCCGCCCTACGCCCGAAAATACCGTTGCGCCGATGGAAAAAGAACCCTTCGATATTGAAGATATCCGCGATGAAGAGGAAAGTGTCAAAGATCTGCCGATCGAAGATCATGTCGTTGAACAGCCAGCCCGGCTGATCGAAGAAGTTCCGGAAGAACCGAAGGAGTTTGTCCTGCCTCCGGTGTCGTTGCTGAACGATCCTCCGTTTGAAGCGGTTCAGGTCAGCAGGGAAGAATTGAACCTGACCTCTCAGCGTATCGAACACATACTCCAAAATTATAAAATTAACGCTAAGGTTCTTTCTGCTCTGCCGGGGCCGATTATTACCCGATTCAAACTGCAGCCGGCTCCGGGCGTCCGCTCTCGTAAGTTCGTGGAAGTGGCAAAAGACTTGGCTCGCGGCTTAGGACAGCCCAATGTTCGTATTGTAGAGAATATGCAGGAAGCTGACTGTATTGGTCTTGAAGTGCCGAATTCTTCTCAGTCGGTACAGACGATTTATCTGAAAGAAATTATCAACAGTCACCCCTTCCAGTCGAGTACTTCTCCGCTGACCTTGGCACTTGGTAAAGGCGTTGCGGGCGACCCCGTCGTTATTGACTTGGCTAAAGCTCCTCATCTATTGGTCGCCGGTACTACGGGTTCCGGTAAGTCCGTCGGTATCAACGCCATGATTCTGTCGATGCTGTATAAGAATCCGCCTGATAAGCTCAAGCTGATTCTGGTTGATCCGAAGGAAGTGGAATTCAGTCCCTACGAAGATATTCCCCATCTTTTGACCCCGGTGATTACGGATATGGCCAAGGCGGCTCATTGTCTGGCCTGGGCCGTCCGCGAAATGGATCGACGCTACAAACTGCTGAAGATGGCCGGACAGAAAAACTTTGACGGTTACAACCAGCGAATTCGCGAAGCGAAGGAAGCCGGTACTCCGATTATGAATCCGCATGCCCAGCCGCCGATTCCTTTGGAAGAGATCCCGTACATCATTATCATCATCGACGAGTTGGCTGACTTGCTGATGGTTTACGGCAAGGAAGTAGAGACTCAGATCATGCGCCTGACCCAAAAAGCCCGAGCGGCCGGCATGCACATGATTATCGCCACACAGCGTCCGAGTGCTGATATTGTCACGCCGGTGATTAAAGCTAACTGCCCGTCGCGTATCAGCTTCCAGGTCTCCAACCGCTATGACTCGACGACGATTCTGAATACTCCGGGTGCGGAAGAATTGCTTGGTCGCGGCGACATGTTCTATATGAAGCCCAGTGCTCAGTTGCAGCGCATCCACGGTGCATTTGTTCCGGACGAAGAAATTTACCGTGTGACCGAGTTCCTCAAGGAACAAGGCAAGCCGGAATATGTCGATGGTGTGACTGACGCACCTGAGGAAGAAGAGGAAGAGGTTGAAGAAACTTCTTCCGCCCGCAATGAAGGTAACGAACTTTATGACAAGGCAGTTCAGCTGGTTACGACGGAAAATCGCCCGTCTATCTCCTACCTGCAGCGCCGTCTAAACATCGGCTATAACCGTGCCGCCAACTTGATCGAAAAAATGGAACAGGAAGGCGTGGTGTCTAAACCGAACAGTATGGGCAAACGCCGAGTTTTAGTTGGTTCCGGTCCCTCAATGGATTAAACGTTCACACATGAAAAACGGAAGGTTTCGAGGCCTTCCGTTTTCTGTTAATGGGAACTGATTAGTTTTCAGAAGCTTGAGCAAACAGACCGCGCTCAGCTGCCCATGTCCAGGGCGTATCCAGCCAAGCATCGATTTGTTCTTTCTCGTTTGCGTCGATAAGGCCTAATTTTTCGGCTTTTTCAACAATGAACGCAAAAGGAAGAAGCTGATAAGCGGTGATGTGATGCTTTTCAAAGTTTCTCATCGTCTCCGGCATATCAAAGTTAGTGATTGCAAAGCAGGCTTCTACGATGGCGCCGGCTTCACGAAGTACTTTGGCTGCATCCAATAAAGAAAGACCGGTAGAAAGATGGTCCTCAATGATGAGAACTTTTTTGCCTTTGACGTCGATACCGTCGATTCGACTGAGGTTGCCGTAACTCTTGGTAGCGCGGCGAACCGTGACGAACGGAACGCCGAGGCGGTAAGCCAGGGCGGCGCCGTGAGAAGTTCCGGCGCCTTCAACGCCGGCGATGACGTCAAAGTCCAGCTTAAGTTCAACGATGCGGGATGCCATCGTTTCAACAATATCTCTCCAGGCTTCCGGATAAGAAGGAAGGATACGGTTATCAACGTAGATCGGAGTGACCAGACCCGAGCGAAGACGCATAGGCTTGTCTTTGAGAAATACGATGGCGTTATGACTGAGGAGGTGTTCAGCCATGATATCTTGAGCGATAAAAGAAGTAGGCATTGCTGACACTCCTAGATTTGGATAGAGAAGTCGGTGTTTTCCAGCGGCGGCAGACCGAGGACTCGGCGTCCGTTGACCGTTGCAATCTTTGCCAGGGCTTCCATTTCGTCATAACGGCAGCCGGTCGCAAGCGTCATCAGTTCGTGCCACATATCGCCGCCATTCCAAGGCACCATGGCGTCGCAGACGTTATCCGTACCTAAGGCAACCGTGATGCCGGCAGGATCGAGCTCATCGACAGGAGTCATCGAGTTATGGACAGGGCCGATACTTTCCGAACGCGGTGTGTCAATCCAAGCAGTAGGGCAGGCGATCATCATGACGTCGGCTTTTTTCATCAGATCGTACAAGCGGCGGCGATACATTCTGGAGTGAGCTGCGATGGAAATACCGTGAATGGCCACAACTTTGCCCTGCATACCGTGTTCAATGGTTTTAGCGCACAGCTCTTCGGTTTCATATTCAAGCGATTCATTGAATTGATCGACGTGAACGTGAACCATCTTATTGAGGCGTTTTGCAGTGCTCAAAATAATGTCAAAAGCTTCGGAGCCTTTTCCGTAGTCCTTTTCATCGCGTTTAGGAAGGGCACCTATGATGTCGACCATTTCGGAGCCGATATCGAACCATTGTCTGGCCTCAGGATCGATAACACCCTTGAGCGTCTGGTTAGCGAATTTAACAGCCAGCTGGTCTGCGTAATGCTCTCTTGCTCGAACGCCGGCTTTGATAGCGCGGTCTCTGCTCTGCGGGTCGATGTCCACGAAGGTACCGACGGCAGTGACGCCTTGAGAAATCATGAGCTCGAAGAATTGACAAAACCTTCTGTAGAAGTCCTCTTCAGTGGATTCTGACTTTAGCTTATCCAGCGCATCCCATTTCTGCTGCAGCGTGCAAGTCTTTCTCATATGCAGTACATCCGGACTCAGCGTAAAGGAACGGTCGGCATGAGCATGGGTATTCACCCATCCGCCGTTCCTTTTGATGACCGGTTCAATCATCGAGCGAATAGTAAGAGGAGTTTCCAAGTTCATTTCAATTCCTGTAAAAAAACGGCCTCCCGAAATTGGGAAGGCCGTTGAAGAAAACAGTTATTCTTGGGCTTGCGCAAAGCCCTCCAAAAAGACAGAAGTTTTTCTTCTTGAATTTGGATTGTTCCTGTTTTCATGAGCTAGGAGCATAGCAAAAATAAGATGAGATTTTTTGATTAAAAGCCTGAGGGAACAAACAAATCGCAAACAATGTTTGCAAGAAAACGCTAGTCTTAGTAAAACTACTAATCATCATTTATGATTAGTTCATCGCTAACTTTTGTTAGATTGAGGAAGAAGCGTTTCATGAAAAAAACAGCACTTTTGACCATTACCGGTTTATTTCCGTTCGTTGTTTTTTCCCAGCCGTTGGATCTGTTAAATAATTTTTTGAATGAGACAAAACAGGCTTCCGGTGCTTTTGAGCAACAAACCTTTCAAAAAGACGGAAAACCTGCAGAAGAATTACAGAAAGGAACGTTCTCGTTTTCTCGGCCCGGAAAATTTGTTTGGACTTATACCAGCCCGTATCCTCAGAAGATGGTTTGCGACGGCAGCCGAATCTATATTTGGGATGAGGATTTAAACCAAGTGACTGTTCGGTCGGCTAAAGGAGCTATTCCTAAGAGTCCTGCCTCTATCCTATTCGGAACTCAGTCCTACAAAAAAGATTGGAATGCGACACAACCCAAGCAAGAAGACGGATATACCTGGATCACGCTAACGCCTAAAGCCAAGGACGCTTCGGTGAACTCAGTTTCTTTCGGATTTAAGTCTGAAAAACTTGAGAAACTCATTTTTGTCGGATCGATGGGTGAGAAGACAAATCTAACGATTTCCGATCTTAAGACTGATGTTCAGTTAAGCCCCGAGACTTTTAAATTCACGGCTCCTAAAGGTGCGGACGTGATCGAAGTCAAGTGAAGAATCTTTGTTCCGGCCTGGCGCAGGAATCTGAATTTTTAGCCAGGTACTCTGCGGCTGATAACGCGCAGTGCTTCTCTTTTTAGAAAAAATTGTGCGATTTGTGTTTCTTTTGTCAGTTTTTATGCCCAAATTTGTGGGGAGAGTCGGTTTAATTTTTAGACGGCGCTAAATAGTGTTATTCTCCGAGTAGCAGAACACACGGGGAGCCAGGTCTTCTAATCCAGTCCCTTATAAGTAAAAAGAAGGCCGGCTTGTATTGATGGACACAAAGAACGAAGTTTTTCGTCCGGCGAGAAGTCGGGTGAACTCTGCCTTCGTTAGCAACGGAGGCATGAATGAGTAAGGTTTTTCTATGCGGCGATCCGCACGGAGAGTTTGACCACATCCTGAGCGCCATAGACCAATGGCACCCGGATGCGGTTCTGATTCTCGGCGACCTGACGCCGTCTCATTCCTTGGATGAGATTTTTAAAGGTGTTAAAGGAACCAAGATTTACTGGATTCCGGGTAATCACGACACTGACTCAGACCTTATTTATGACCGTCTTTGGAGGTCTTCTTTCGCTAAACATAATCTCCACGGCAGAGTTCAGGACGTTTGCGGCGTTAAAGTGGCCGGTTTAGGCGGTGTATTCCGCGGCCAAATTTGGATGCCTCCGGCAATGCCGCTTTATGCTTCTCCAAGCCTTTTCATCCGAAAGATCGGCAAGAGCGGAATGTGGCGCGGCGGTCTTCCCCGCAGACACCGTTCGACGATTTTCCAGAGTGTCTATGAAAAACTCAAGGAATGCAAGGCTGACATCCTGATTACGCATGAAGCCCCCTCGATGCATCCGAAAGGCTTCAAAGCCTTGGACGATCTTGCTGTGAAAATGGGTTGCAAAATTATCTTTCACGCCCACCAGCATGAAAGCAAGCGCTATTGCCCGTGCAACGGACTCTGCGCACGCGGAATCGGACTTCGCGGAATCATTGATTTAGAAGGAAACGTTATCGTTCCCGCACAGGTCGATCCGCGTGAGCTCGAAGCAAAAGTCCGGTCTGCACCTTCTCCGGTGAAAACTCAGTTAAGAAGAACGCCGGCTTCTAAGTTCCGGCGTCTCAATCGATTCAATCGGTTTTCAAGAAAGGGATGGTCTAACAGGCTCCCCAAAAAGGAACGACAGGGATAAGTTCTCCGTCAGCGGGTGCAGCCTGATTATCAGCCAAGTAAATGAAACAGTTGGCTTTTATCATGGACTTTAAGGCGCCCGTTTTTTGTGAACCTGCAGGCGTCACCGTTACTCGGCCGTCTTCCATTGTCAACAGACCTCTTTGGAAATCTGTGTAACCTACATTCTTCTTGAACTTGCCTTTTGCCGCCGCTAAGGCATAGACCAATTTAGGATCCTTCTGACCGGAGAGTAATGCCAAGGCAATGGAGACAATGGCATAGAAAGTGACTTGTGCAGCAGTGGGATTTCCCGGGAGACCGAAGAAATATGCCTTTCCGATTTTTCCGACAGCTAAAGGTTTGCCCGGCTTAATTAGACAGTGCCAGGAAATGAGTTCCCCGATCTCTAAGACAACTTTTCTTGTGAAATCGGCTTCTCCCACGGAGACACCGCCGGAGGTAATCACGGCATCGCACTCTTGAGAAGCTCTTAAAAGACATTCTTTCAAGGTTTCAGGATTATCTTTGATAACACCGTAATCGATGATGTCAAAGCCTTTTTCTCTTAACATCGCTCCGATGCAGTAACGGTTCGAATCGTAAATTTTTCCCGGAGCAAGTGGCTGATCGATGCTTTGAAGTTCGTCGCCCGTGGAGAAAAAGCCGACCTTCACCTTTTTAAAAACAGTTACCTTGTGAATGCCGAGCGCTGCAAGGAAATTTATTTCGGGCGCATGGAGCAGCGTACCCTTCGTCATGCAAACGTCACCGCTCCTGATCTCTTCTCCTTTTCGGCGGACATTGTCATCGGCCCTTACTTCCGACGGGAAAGTAATTTCTTTATCGTCGGCCTTCACAATTTCCTGTTTGACGACGGTGTCCGCTCCTTCTGGTACTTCTCCGCCGGTCATAATACGAACACATTCACCTGACTGCAGCTTTTTCGGGTAAGGATGACCGGCAAAAGAAGATCCGACCTCTTTTAACGTAAAACCTTCAGGCTTGATGTCTTCCGAACCAAAAGCCCAGCCGTCCATCGCTGAGTTATTAAAAAGCGGAAGGTCGATGGGTGAGTGAAGATCTTCAGCTAATACAAAACCAAGCGCTTCGGAAATCGTCTTTTCTGCTGTTGAAGCCACAGGCTCGATATAGGAACGCAGAAATTCGAGTGTCTGCGTGTAGGTTTTAACTTCCATCGGAAAGCTCCTGTTCTAACGTTTTGTTTAATAGTTCCAGCTCTTCAAGCGTGTTGAGATTCATGAAATCGCCTTCATCGATTTCACATTCCAATTCGAGTGCACCAAGATGCTCTAGGAATCCCAGAACGCTCCGTTTATTTGAATCCAAGAATGAGGTTAGCGAGGGCAGGACGTCTTTATGAAGCAGGCAGTGCAGAGGTTCCTTTTTACCTTTGTGAGTTGGAAAAACACAGAGTGCCTGTTTCTCTTTCGCTGTCTTATGCAAAAGTCCGGCCAGATTTCTCGGTAGAAACGGGGTATCCGTCGGTGAGACGAAATACCAAGGACCGCCTAAGTCTTGTTTTAAGATAGTTTCGATTCCGGCTAAAGGCCCCGGATAATCCTGACGAACATCCTTGAACACAGGATAACCGTAAGAATCAAATTCGGCGGCAAACTCATTAGAGCTAATGAATATGGACTTGACTTGAGGTTTCATGCGTTCGATGACCAAGCCTGCGAGTGTTCGGCCTCCAAGAAGCTGAGCTCCTTTATTTACGCCTCCCATTCTTCGGGCTTTTCCGCCTGCCAAGAGAATTCCGCTGATTTCGTTTTTTGTTTCGTTACTCATTCGCAATAAATCTACAAAGTGTGTTCGGCCAATGCCGAACATCTGAGTTATCACTTGATTGTATTACTCCTGGATTTTGAATCGAACAAAAGGACAGTGTATCCCGAACATATCGTTTGACTGAAGCCTACAAAAGTCTGATTTGTCATTTGCTGTTTTAGGACGTAAGACATCACCTGACGCACTAAGGAGGACGATGAAACAAATAAACTATTGTCGGTGTTTCATCATGAGCGAACTGAAATACATAGCTTCTAAAAACGGCTTGAAGTACAAAATCGTGCGTTTCGAAGCAGGTTCTGAGGGCAAGCGAGCGAAAATCAATCAAAAGGCAGCTACCGTAGATTTCACCGTCTATCCAGCTAAGTTCGAGCCTAATCTGAAATTGACAAATGAAGAAATTGAAGAGATCAGTGTTTTCACAAAAACAATGGAGACCGAGCTTGAAGCAGCAGAAGTCAAAGAATTTATTCTTCGGTACAGGGAAGGGTTGAGGGTTGAAATCATTAGCAAAGCTACGGGGGGCTGCCCCGAAATCATCGCAGACCTAGTTGACTCATTGAAGCGCGCCCTGGTTCCTAAAGAAACATTGGAAGCTTCGCCCGATCACCTTTGTTTCTTGGTCGAAGGCGAGACGGAAGGAAACTACATTTCTGCCTATGCGAGAAGACTTGGTGTGCTGAATAAGATCTCCATTATCAAGCCATCAGGCAATTCACCGGCTGAAATGGTAAAGGAAGCAGCCAGAATTCTGGCGCTGGATGAATTAAAAGGAACGACATTAAGAGATGTTTGGTGTGTTTTCGATCGGGATAGACATCCTTCCTACCGGGAAGCTTTCGAACTAGCTTCTCGCAATAGAAGAATTTGTCTTTGCTGGTCCAATCCCTGCATAGAGCTTTGGTTCTTGATGCACTTTTTAAAACTTCCATGCGGATTAACAGCATCAGTCCGTTTTCCTGGCCCGACACAAACTCAACTGCTCAAAGTTTCTGAAAGCATGGAAAAGGAAATTATTGAGCAGGTTTACTACAAATTATTCGATCCTGAAGAGAGCTTGGAAGCCCTTATGAAACAGTGGCCTAGCTACAAGAAGAATGGATTGGGTTATGTAGAAGAACTCCACTCGAAATTGTCATTTGCAATGGTGCAGTACCAGAATTCTGATAAAGACCCCGATCAAATAGGATCGTGTTTTCCTGAGTTGCTGAAAGCTCTTGCGGATATAGCCGGTAAAACTTTAGAGGACGCTTCAGAAGTATCAGCAGTTCTAAACATCGACAATACTGAGCTTTTGGCAATCGAAGAAAAAATAGCCGCGGCTCAGAATAAAGTAGAACAAGCGAGGGCAGGCTATTTGCTGGCTAAGAGCAAGCGTGCTTCACAAAATAACAACAAGAACAGAGTGTACGAAGAAAACCAAGCCAAATTTTTAAAGAATGCGGAAGGCCGGTTGAGTTACCTCCTGGAACTCAAGGAAAAGCTCTCCTCAAAGACAACGCAAGAAGAGCCTCCGAGTAGGGACAATAATGACTAATACGTAAGCGTGACATTGAAGCCTTTATTGAGATAAAAAATCTGTTGAAAGAAAGTTGAATTTTGTTGACTTGACAAGCCCAAAATAAGCATTCATAATTCGCCTCCGTTTTTCGACGCAGTAGTGTAGCGGAAAATACAGAAACGAAGTTTTACATTTGAAATTCTCCAGTCGCTTGACAGAAAATTTTAAACGAGTAGAATTTCAGCTCTTCGCTCACGAAACTGAGCGGCGGCGAAAGCCGAAATGATCTTTAAAAATTTATCGACGACCGATAAGAGCGGGCACTAAGAAGTCTGCGGTGAAAACTGCAAATTTAAATTGCTCGATCTTATTGGAGATGAAGGAGTAGAAAATACTCCGTCAAACACCAAGCAAGAGTAATTCGAGCGACAACACAAGATTAAACAATAGAGTTTGATCCTGGCTCAGATTGAACGCTGGCGGAACGCTTTACACATGCAAGTCGAACGGTAACGCGGAGAGAAGCTTGCTTCTCTCCGGCGACGAGTGGCGAACGGGTGAGTAATACATCGGAACGTGTCCGCTCGTGGGGGACAACCAGCCGAAAGGTTGGCTAATACCGCATGAGTTCTACGGAAGAAAGAGGGGGACCCGCAAGGGCCTCTCGCGAGCGGAGCGGCCGATGACTGATTAGCCGGTTGGTGAGGTAACGGCTCACCAAAGCAACGATCAGTAGCTGGTCTGAGAGGACGACCAGCCACACTGGGACTGAGACACGGCCCAGACTCCTACGGGAGGCAGCAGTGGGGAATTTTGGACAATGGGCGCAAGCCTGATCCAGCTATTCCGCGTGTGGGATGAAGGCCCTCGGGTTGTAAACCACTTTTGTAGAGAACGAAAAGACACCTTCGAATAAAGGGTGTTGCTGACGGTACTCTAAGAATAAGCACCGGCTAACTACGTGCCAGCAGCCGCGGTAATACGTAGGGTGCG
>OGIE01004031.1_pt1 | contig 14582 bp, 18 predicted proteins | sample 1571581 | NCBI WGS metagenome assembly OGIE01 (sample SAMEA2582021, study PRJEB24529) | metagenome | biome: Human gut stool | place: China | collected 2011
AAGTGCCGCCTACTCTCCGGCTACCGACCGCATCCTCATCGCCCCGCGAGAGACCTTTCGCTCAGATGAAGCGTTCACCCGCGTCCTGCTGCATGAGATGACCCACTCCACCGGACACCCATCCGCCCTCGCCCGTGAACTCGACACCCGGTTCGGAAGCCCCTCCTATGCTGAGGAAGAGCTGGTCGCGGAGCTTGGAAGCCTGTTCCTTTCCGCAGACCTCGGTATCCAGAGCACCGATTTGGAGGGCGAGTTCTACGAGAACCACGTCTCCTATCTGCAATCTTGGATGAATGCATTGGAAAACGACCCTTCCTATCTCTTCAAAGCCGCATCGAAGGCAGACCATGCGGACACCTTCATCATGGAGCGCTACGAGGAGGAGCTTGGAAAGAACATCGAGATTGACGCACCGGAACTGGAAGAGGAGGTGTCGCTCGCCGGAGAGAGTCATGATATGGCAAGCGCATCCGAACACCAGCCGGAAAGCGAGATGCCGGAACCTGCCCTTGCTGCCGTCCTGTAGCCGTGTGCCCGCGCCGAAAGAGGAACATGCGTTCAATTAACGTATTGCCGTAATACTGGCATTATAGTATAATGGTAACATATGATAACAGCCATCTGGCAGAAAGGACGATAGGTATGGCAGAAATGGAAAAGAAACCTTGGCGCTTCACCATCGAGTTCGATGAGGAGAAGGCAAAAAGGAATGGCTACAACGTAGATGACCTCTATGACTGTGTGGGAAAATATGCGGAGCAAATGGGTAACGTCCGCATAGGCCTTGGCACTTGGCAGGCAAAGAACCGCAAGGTGCAGTTCGGAGCGCAGTGTCCTGTTTGCGCCGCCCTTTCTAAACAGCCTTGGGTGATGCAGAACATTAAGTCTTGGCGTACCTATGAGGATATGAATGAACCGGAGGGCGAAGACTACCTACAGGTAATCCGGGATATCAGCCCGAAACGCATTTACGACTAGTCGCATTCGTACTTAGGATTCCAGATGGAACTTGATAGGAAAGCATTTCACTTCGACCTAGACAACGAGTCTGTTAAACGCTTCTATACCGGTAAAAGGAATGCATGGTCAGATATTCAGGACTTTCTGGAATCCCATAGCTTTGAGAAGCCGCAATATTCTGGATATGAATCGGCAGAAAATATCGTCATGTCCTATCAGCGTGCTTATGGCACCATAGATGAGATGATGTACAAGTTTCCTTGGTTCCAAAAATGCGTGAAAGCGGCCACCTTCACGGAAATCGGTGAAAGCTACGATGTGAAGGAGTTTCTTGAGAATGGGATGCAACTATCACTTCCCCTCCGCCCCGACACCCGCAAGGAGCTTCACTTCGACTTGGGAATGGCTGCGCTCAGTGAGAATTACGGCTCCATCAGGCCGAATGCTTGGCGCGGCGCTTGGACGCTTATCCGCATTTTCATGGAACGCAACGGATTCGTCCACACCCAGTTTTCCGGGTATGAGTCGAAAACGGTAATGGCGATTGACAGGGCAATGGCCGTCATGGAGGAATTGCAAAAGAGATATCCTTGGTTCAAGGACTCCCTTCTCGCCGCATCGCTCACCGAGGTCGGCGAACGCCACGATGCCCTCTCCTATATCAAGGGTTCCAGTGGCATCATCGTTCCGGTTCCCACCCATTCGCTTGGGCTTGAAGAGCCGGATTTCTTCGGTTCCGAAATCAGTGATATGAAGAGTGCGACCGCAGAGCTATCGAAACGGAACGGGTCGGAACCACCGAAAGACCTGAACAAGGCGCATTAGAAAAAGCCCCGGCCATTTGGTCGGGGCTTTCCTTGCCTGAAATAGACGATTGCCTTGCTCTTTCTAGTTACTTCGTGGCACCGCAGGAAGAGCACTTGTACCCGGTGGTCACGGTCTCGTCCCATGCCTTGCTCACCAGCACTTGCTCGTCCCATGCTGCTTTGTCGGTCACAGTTTCATAATACCCTTGCTTTACAGTCACATAGGTAGAGTGATAGCTTCCGCAATTACCACCATTCATAAGAGAGTTGTTAATATGTCCCCATGGGTCTGACGTAATATCCGCACCGCACTGGTTGCAGATATAGTGTTCCTCCGTTACCGGGTCATGCCATACCTGATGCGTCACCGCGTCATGGTGGACGGTCTTGTACTGAGCGTCGTGATGGACGGTCTTTGTCTGGGCTACCCAGTTGTGCTGATGCGCCGGGGTGTCATCCTTTTTCGATGAGCTGCCTGAATTGGTGTTCGAGCCAGAGTTGCTGCTGTTGCCGCCATTCGGCTTGCTATCGGATTTTCCCTCGTCTTTCTTGGAGGATGAATTGCTCTTGTTTCCAGAGTTATCGGAGCTGCCTGTGGCCTTCCCGTCATCTTTCTTGCTATCGGAGGTCTCCGGTGTCTTCGCATCGGACTTGTCCTCCTTGGCGGCCTCCTCAGCCTTCTCGGTCTCCTTCTCGACGGCATCCGTATCGGCATTCGGGTTCTTCTTGATGTTGTCCTCGAACTTCTTCACGATGGCGGCACCCTTGTCTCCGGTCAGAGTAGAATCGCCCTTCTTCACGGCTGCTGCAACGTCCTTGGCAATGTCTGTCAGGTCATCCTTCGTCACCTTATCCGCATCCACCTTGTTGAAAGTCACACCCGTGCTGGCCGTCTTCTTGTCGGCCTTCCCGGCGGTAACCTTCTTCGATGACACCTTATAGATGGAACCGTCGGCGTTCACCGGTGAAATGAATGTGACGGTATAGGTGCCGGACTTGCCAACCTTCACAGTCACCTGTTTATTCGCGTCGATAGCGGTGTAGAAGTCCACCTCGCCGTCCGCTCCCTCGATATGCGCGATGACGGGCGTGGATGTGTCCGCATCCCAGCCGTCAGCCTTTACCTCAAGGGTAAGTACCATGTCCTGCTTCTCATCGTCCTTTGACTGGGACACCGCAGGGGCATTGGAATCTCCCGTCCAACTGGCATGTGAGATGGCGTAAGCCCCGCCGCCGATGAGAAGCGCCGCACAGAGGATTCCCGCACCAGCCACGCAGACCTGCTTACGGGAGAACTCGCGCCCGAAGAGCACGAGCGGCTTCTTAGCATTCTCCTCCTCCGTCGAACCCACGACCTTCGGGATTTCGGCGGTCTTGTCCGCCGGGATACCCTCAGTCTCGATGCTGTTGTCGTTAAACATATTGCTGTCATTCTTCATTTCTGTCAGTCCTTTCTGTCTCATAAGAAGTTTTCTTGCTCTCTATCTATCCATATTACTGGTAGGTCTCTACACCAACATGCCCCATAGGACATGCACGAGGATGATGAGAACGAGGATGACCGCCATCCATTTGCTGTAGTAGAACAGCCTATCGGGCAGCGTCACCATCGAAAGGCTACCATCGAATCAATGACCTTCCTGCTCCTTGCGGTCACCTCTTCGACGTTCTTTATGGTCATTTCTCCCGCCTTCTGTTGGGCGTTCGCAACTCCCATGAGCGCCATCTGATTCGCTTGATGCTGCGCATCCGCCGCACCGTTTCTCAGCTCCTCGACCTTTTCGAGCACATCCTTCATCTCCGAAACCATGCCGCGCATCTCCCTTGCGATGCGTTCGTTACTCCGGCGCTGCTCGGCGATAAGGTCTTCCAGCTTCTTCACGGTTCCGATGAGGTCGGTCTCGTCGTTCTCATCCTCAAGCCTTCGTCCGGCGTTTCTGGCATCCCTCGCTTCCTCAGAGAGCTTAAGCTGCTGGCCGATACCAGCCATATGCCCGTCCGGCTGCTCAAGTTCCCTCTTCACCTCGCTAAAATGCTTTGCCATGTAATCTTCGCTCCTTTCCACCCGTCAGTCCTCCAAATCCTTGCCCCTCTTCTCCCGCACGCGGATAGCGATGGGCGTGTCGAGTAGATAGGAGAGGTTGTGTACCGCGTCCGCGACCGGCACGGCATCCGCCATGCTCCCGCACATGTGTATCGCCTTCCAATCCTTCTCGCCCTTCACCGTCACCTCGACAAGAAAACGTTCCTTTTCCATTTCTCTCCTCGACCTTGCCGGTCTTTTCTACGGACAGGGACAGCCTATCGCATCAGGTGTCCCTTTGTCTGGACACCTCTAGGGTTCACGCAGGTTCGCCCCGCAGTTCGGACAGAACTTCGGGACATATTCGGAAAACTCCTCGAATAGCGGTTCTTCGCTCTCCTCAGAATCCGTCATATCCTCCTCGACGCGCCCAGCCCATCCGCAGTCAGAACACCAGATGCCGTCCACGGGGTTTACATTTGTGGCTTTCGAGTGAGCGCTCCCCATGGTAATGAAAATCCTACTCATCGTTCTCAGCCCTCTTCCCATTGCTCTTCTCACGCACTTCGGCTTCCTTCCGCATCGCGGCAATTAGCTCCTCGGGTGTGATTCCGAGACCGTCCGCGATAGCAAAAAAGGACGCAAGGCTCGGCAGACGCGTCGGCTTTCCCCCGCTTCCGGCCATCCCGGCGAACCAAGCGGATTTGCTGATTCCGCTTTTCTTGATGGCGTTGTCGAGCGTCATCCCCTTCTCGTACACAATGCGGCGCACCGCAACCGCGAAACACCCGAGTTCCGGGAAACGCTCAACGGCTTTTTCCGCCTGTGGCTTACCCGCCATGGTATCTCCCTTCTTCCGTCTAGCTTGATTACTAGTAATATATCATACCACCAAACCAGATAAATCTTCAAGACGATACTCCATATATCCCGCACAAATAAGACAACAAACCAGCTTGAAAGCAACCCAGCAATATAGTAAAATAGACTCACTATCCATATATGGATATAAGGAAGGATGTGACGCATCAATGGACGATAAGCGCTATACGCTGATGAACAAGAACCGACCGGTTCTCGATTTCCTTTACAACCTCGACACGCACCATGTCGTGAAGATACTAAAGCGGCGCGAGCTTGACTTCGCTCCTCCCGCGATTCTCGATATGAAAGGAAACCCGACAAGGGCTGCACTCGACGTCTGGTGGCTCAGACGGGCAATTCCAGCGTCCCGTGCCCAGATACAGCGGCTCATTGCCGAGCTGCATGTCGATAGCACGCTCGCTCTGGCGGAAAAAAACTTCGGGCTTTCCCTCTCCGACCGCTACTGGATTAACGACCCGGAGAATCCGCAGAACTGGGATGATATCAACTTCTTCGACAACGACTTCACGGAAGACCTCGGGCTTCTGACTCTGGGGCAGGACTCTTCGAGTGACAATCCGAACCTCATGTCACCGAACTCCACGGTCGGCGGAGACCTGAACAAGAAGTGGACTATCTTAAACGGCGTGCGTATGCTCGTGAAGAGCGGAACCGGATTCGTGAACCAAGAGGTCTACAACGAGGTCATCGCCACGCATCTGCACAAGCGTCTTCTGACGGACACGGATTATGTTCCCTATTCCCTTCATCAAGAAGGAAAGCGCACCTACTGCGCGTGTCCGAATATGCTGGGCGAAGATGAGGAGCTGATTCCAGCCTTGCATATCATCCAGAACCACAAGAAACCCAACTCGCAGAACGATTACCGATTCCTCGTCTCGTGCTTTGAAAGCCTTGGACTTGAGGATGTGGAAACCTATCTGTCGAAAATGCTGACCTGCGATTACATCGTCGGCAACTTCGACCGTCATTATCAAAACTTCGGTGTCATCCGTAATGTGGAGACGCTTGCATACACCCGGTTTGCTCCGATATTCGACACTGGTAATTGCCTTTGGTGTGATTCTGAATCATTGGACTTACCCGGCGACTATGCATATATTGCAAAACCTTTTGGACGAGGACTCAGTCCGGACAGGCAACTGCAACTTCTGTCCGGCTTCGAGTGGTTCGAGCCTGACAGGCTTGACGGATTCGCCGATGAAGCCCGTGCAATTCTCTCGCAAAACCCGAACATGCCGCCCGCCCGTATCGAAAGCATCGTCAAGGGTGTCATGATGCAAATGGATTCGGCAATCGACTTCATCGAGAATCAACCGAGTTTTCATCGCCTAACCCCGGCAGCGGCAAAGACCAAAGAACCAAATACTCCCGATTTCCTCGATTCCGAAGTCGCGGACATGAAAGATGCTTCCGCCAAGCTACTATGTGATAGCAACAGTGAGCAACCGTCTAAGAACTTGCATACAGAACATTAGAAAGAAGGTCATACAATGCGAACTTATCAACACCCGATATACCAAGACAACGCCATGGCGATTCGCGCCGAATATGATGAGGAAAAACGAGTCTTCGATTTGATGAAGAAGTTCCTCTATATCGTCGGGACGATAACGGCGATAGTTTTTTTCCTTTTGCTTCTCGTTAATTCCCCTGCCCTGATAACTCAGACAGGTGCAATTGGAATCATTGCACTCGTTCCCGTCCTGCTGGCTGCAACAGCCTTTACCGGGTTTTACGTCGGCACGGTACCGGCTGGCTACATCGCTGCATGGCGTGCAATCAAGCGCTCAAAGCTGTTCGTGTGGGGTAACGCTCTCGGACTGCTCCTCATAGCGACACTTCTTCTTTCCATCCCGGCTGCATTCGCGCCCATTGCCTTCCTTCTCCAGTGGTTGAAGGTATCGAATCTCAAGCGTCAGCTTGACGCGAACGCATAGTGAGGTAAACTGAACGCGTTTTCTTCCTTCGTGGAGAAACTTTCTTGCTTTAGCCCGCTGCTCCCTGATGTGCGACATTAAGGGAACGGCGGGCGCTTTTATGCCGATTCTCGCACACCCGTATAGCGGCGCAAGCGGAATATCCCGCCCGCGCCGCTTTTTAATTAACGCTCGCCGTTCTCCTTGTTCGGTTCCGGGCGTTCCTGCGTAGGTGCCTGTTGCGCCCGCTGGGAACCGCCGCTCCCGGCGTTTCCGCCGTTCTTCTTCCCTTTCGGCATGACCGTCGAGGATACTTCCGCCCTGAGTTCGTCGGCTCCGCGCCAACAGGCGAGAATCAGGCGCTTGACCTCCGAATCGTCCGCGATATCTGAATCGGGACGCGGGAGTTTCAGCTTGGGGATATCCATGATTTCCATGCCCTCCATACCGCGTATCTCCTTGCGGTACTTCCGGTAGATGCTTCGGATTTGCGCAAGGTACTTCTCCTTCGTTTCCGTTCCCATCGCCTTTTGCCGCTCGATATCCCTCTTCTCCGCAACGGCTGCGCTTCCTTCCGCATGGATGGATTTCGCCACATTCGCCGTGAACGCAGCTTCCAACCCCTTCGTTCCGAGGTCTGCATCGAGCTTCGCCACGGAGAAGGCATAGCGATTGTTGTCCGTGTCGGTAACGTACATGCGCCCCTTCTTGAACTCCGTGTCAACGCCCCATGATTCCAAAAGCTCGCGGTAATCATAGATGTTCTCCGCTTCCCCGGCGGCGATACGGCACAGCTCTCGCAAGTTCGTCTTATAGGAGTCGATGCCGCGTGCCGCAAGTTCCTTCTCGATACGGGATGGCTGCTTCTTGTGGACGGAGGAATTGCGCTCGCCCTCCACGACCTGTTTCAACCCCCACTCGTGGTCGAGGTCGCGGATGCGACTGGCGCGTTTCACCTTGGCGCTTTTTCCACGCCCCTCATCGAGCCGCTTGCCCGTTGACAGGTCGGTGCGATTGATGACGATATGGATGGCATAGCGATGGGTCTTGTCCGCCTTGCAATATTCGTTGTGTAGTGCCATCACTATCTGTTGGTTCGGGTAGTATTTCCCGACATATTCCTTTGCGTACCTCATGCAGTCTTCGGGTGAGAGCCTGCCGCCGTTTAGGTCGCACTCGTCTGGGTTGAACCCGAGAATCTGATGGTAGAGAACCGTATTCTTGGCATCTTTCAGTTCCCCGGTCTTTTTGTCCCTCACGCGCCGTGCTGACTTGTTGTGACCGTACATCTCCCTCGTCATCCACATGTGGTGCGACCAACGCTTCGGGTTGGTGCATCCATCCATGTTGAGGGAATCGCGCACGAGCACTTTGCGCTCATCGTTGATGTAGCCGCGCAGGTTCTTCATGTGCCCGTTACTCTGCACGCCCGTCTGCTTGATGATGGTCATCTGTGCTCACCTCCTTTTTTTCGTCTAGGTACTCCCAGTGATAACCTCCTGCCGTGCCACCTCTGTCGATAGCCCTGCGTACCGATGCGCCATTTCGTAACCCTACTGCCCTTGCTGCATCACTGAGCGAAACGAACTGGTTGCCGGTTTCCGCACAGCGCACCTTCTTTGCTGCTGGTTGGTTGCACCCTCTGTTACCGCGCTTATCAGGTACCGGATTCACGTACTCCCACGTGTATCCCCCGGCCTTGTGTCTATCACCTCGCGCTACCGCCCTTATCGAGTTGTTGTTTATTCCTGTATCTCGTGAAGCATCTGCGATAGATTCATACATCTTCCCGGTCTCTAAGCACCGTATGGCTGTTTTTCTCGGTACCGTATATTCTTCGGCATTGTCTATTCTTGACTCCAAATCATCTGGATAGCACCAATGTTTGCCGTCAAAGGTGCGATAGGGATTTTTACAGCAAAGGCCAATCCCCGACCGGGCGCTTTCCTGTCTGTCTCCATACTCCCCCGAAGCGGCTTTGATGGACTCATAGCGCTTTCCGGTCTCAACGCAGACCACAGTGCGGCTTCTTCCGTCCTTTTTGAGGATATTCTCGATTTCCCCTTTAGCAAGCGTGCTGTATTCATCGCTGTTTACAAAATGGTATCCTCCCGCATAATGTGATTTGCTTTTTATTGCTTGCTGGATATTGCCTGCTTCGACACCTAAGTCCCTTCCCGCATCGGCATAGGTTTTGTATCGAATGCCCGTCTCAAGGCAGACGACTCTATAAGAAGCACTCTCCGCTCTCGCGGCGGCTGCTTTCTCTTCACTGTATTCGCTCTCTCTAATCCAGTGATACCCTTTCGCGGTCTTGCCGGTGTTCAGAGCGCGACATATACTACCCCTGCTGATTCCAAGCTCTATTTCCGCTTGGCTTTGCGTCTCGAATCGTTTTCCTGTCTCTAGGCAAATAACCGGCGTAATCTGATTTCCTTTCGTAAAATCGGGAATCCTGCCCAACTCGTAGTCGATAAGGTAGCACCAAGCGATTCCGTTCCTGTCTACCTTTGATTTGTCAATAGCTGTTTTTAACGAATAACCGATTTCACGCTCCGCGCTTCTGACAGCCGGATAGCTCTTTAACGTATCCAGCCGGATGACCGGAAGAGAAACTTTTGCACGTTCTCCGCCATACCCACAGTAAGGGCATCCGCTGTTGCTGATGACCTTCGACCTGATTGCCAGTCGATACGGTCTATCGCAATGCGGGCACCTCCACCACGCCTTCTTTGTTGCTAGAGGTCTGACCTTCCACGGCGTTTGCTCCCCGTTTCGTTCTTTGTCCCATTCCTCAGCAATCGCAGGATATTGTACGGCAAGGCTGTCTTTGGACGCATTGAAAACCGCACCATCGAAATCAAAGCCGATTGCCTTGAGACGCGCAACCTGTGAAGTATCGAGCTTTCCTTCCCGATAGTGCTTCCTCAGCTTGTAGACAATATAATTCTTTGTTCTCTTGGCATCGCTCATAGCTGCCCTCCATTTTGTGCGGCTATCTCTTCCAAGAAGGATATCTTTTCGTCAATGGTCGTTGACGGATTAAGCGCTTCGCGCAGCTCTTCTGCAAGCTCGCGCGGGTCTTTTATCTCGTCGATGACATGAAAATCTTTCGGTTCATATATCGGCTTTTCTCCTTGCTCGCTCTTCTTTTCATAGGCTCGTTCCATGCGCTCTTGCATCCCCGCGATGCCGCCGAGGGAGCCGAAATTGTTGCAGAGGTCGAATACAAGTGGCGTTCTGTTTCCACCGGATGTGAGGGCACGCCCGAGCTGCTGCTGAAAAATAACGGGGGACTTTGTGGGGCGCACCATAACGATTGCGTCGATTCCCTTGACGTGAACAGCTTCATTAAGCTGATTGATACAGTAGAGCACCTTCAACGCCGAGCTGCTGTCCTCTTTGAACTCTTGAAAGTCACGGGAACCGTAAGGGTCTGCACTCGTGGTCTTATATGCGTGAACCTCCTTGTTCACACGACCGAACCACTCGCGGCGAAGAAGCATGAACTCCTGTAGCTTCTTTTGGTTCGGGCAGAACACGATGACCTTTCCGTCGCACTTCCTGAGATGCTTTGCGATGATACGGTCGATGCCGTCCGCATCTTGAAGAGAACGTCGCAACTCCTCATACTTCTTGACGAATTTGGAGTATTTCTTCTTCTCGCACACCTTTTCGATGGATACCTTTAACTCTCCTAGCTCTTTCGGCGCATCGTAAAGTGCTATGACGTACTTCGGCATGGGAAGTACACCGTCAAGCCATGCTTCCTCAAGCTCCATGCTGCTTGCAATATTTCCGACAAACATCTCATCCGCCATGTTGCGCCCTTTGTCCGAATAACGAATGGGCGTTGCGGAAAATCCGACTATCTTTGCATCGGGATTATTTTCCACAACGTATTGAACGCCCTTCCCCCATTCAGGTGCCCCGCAGTGATGGAACTCGTCTGCCACTATCACATCGCACCGCGGAATCTCATCCCCGCATCTTGCTTTAGCCATTGCGGTTGCATAGGTCATAAATTGCAGATTCTTCGGAGTGAATCCGGGAGCGATATCGGAAAGGTTCGCCATCTGGTCGATGTACATGTAATCATTGGTACCGAGAAGAAGGAAGTTCTTTCCCGGATTGTCCTGTGCCATCTTAGCAATGATGACGAATTTGCCCGTGCCGGTTGGTTGCACGACACAAGCACGGTTGCTATATCTGAGCATGGCACAGAGGTTATCGTAGGCTTTCTGATTGTGCGGGTAGAGTTCGATTCCTTCCATTTTCATTTTCCCTTCCGTGGAAACATATCTTGCATCATCGCTTCATTCGTGAGTGCCCGGTTCCCAGACTTTACCGGCTCCCTTCCGTTTACACTCACGAACCCGTCAAAGAGAATCTTAAATACTGGCTCGGTGGTCTCCACTGCGTTGTGCCTTGCAAACGGGTCGTAGGCATCGTGAACGAAAAAATACGTTCCGTTCTTGCACGCAACATGGGCAACCTTCTTGCAAACGGGGCACCGGGCGCGAAGCTCCCGGAAATGCTCCCATTCGCTTTTTGCCTTTTTCTCTTCGCCCATCTTGCGCTGCTCCATTCCAAACTCCGTCAAACGGTGGACTTGTCAGTAACGGCTTCTGGATATCCGTTTCCATGTTTGGGTAATCGGGATTCCGATTTTTTCCGCTTCCTCCTTAGACATACCCAAATCTAGGATAGACAGAAACATCATTCCAAATTCTGTCGGTTCTATCCAAGCGCCCTCTTCCGGCTTCCTATCCACGCATCGTGAAAAGCCTTCGTAGTATTTCGAGCGCCCGTTGATATCTGCGAGCGTTTCCCCATCAAGCTCTATCAAGACATGAGGTTTCGCGTTGTATCCTTTCGCTTTCACGAAACGGAAGGAAGGATGAAAGTGTCCCTTCATATCCTGCTCGCCAACCCACATGCTTTCGGCAACGAATAGAAGCTCGGCAGCTGGTAGGATACCGACCTTCTCGGGCATCCGCTTTTTCAAGATAGCTTCCGCAGATGCCATGCTCCGCAAACTTCCCGTGTCTTTGTAGTACCCCATACTCTATTTATCCTTCCTGCTCTGCATCTGGGTTATCGAAATCGTCGATTCGGATTTGGATGTTGTTGCGGTCTGCTTCCCTTCGGAGGGCAGCAAGGGCTTCCGCGACCTCCATAAACGTCTCCACCTCATGCGCGAGGACGCGCTGCGCTTCTCCCGCATCGAATACCTTGATGCCATAGGTGTTCAAGAACTTCATGAACTGGTTCAGGTTCGTTCCCTGCTTCGCGAGTTCGTGCGCTGCCTTTTTCAAAGGCTCGGTGTCGATGACCTTGATTGAAACATCGTCGGAAGTCAAAACTGCTCGGGCATACTTGCCCATTTTCATTCCTGCTCTTTTCGCGTTTCTGCGAATGGACTCTCTCTCTTTCTCGGTTGCGTAAAACTTTATTTGAACTTCGCGATTTCTCATTTCCTAAGTTTTCTCCTTCCCTACCTTCGCAAAACGTTTATGGCAAATGGTGCCGCCGCCATTTGTAAATAACACGAAACCAGATAGTCGCTCTGCTGACTACGAAAACTCGGTAATCCGAAATTGCCGAGTTTCCAAGCGTAAGCGCCCTCCCGTCAAGGCTCCGAAAGCCGCTCGGGAGCAAGATGGAAGAGGGTTGAAAAGTCCACTACTATGGACTTTGAGTACCCACTTCCCAAATCTTGCAACTCGAAGAGCGGCCTTAGCCGGTGAGCACTGATATTCTATCAGTGCGAGAGCAGAAAAGGCATGGAAAAGGGGGTGCCGCCGCACCCTTTCCCATGCCTTTTCTGCGGGGTTTCCGGCTCGCCCGGAAACCAAGAACCCGAGGTGTCGCCACCTCGGGTTCCCATCAACTGCGAAGACAAAATCAATTCCATCGAAGACCCGGCCTGAGCCTTCTGAACATTCTTGCGTAACAACCGCTACTTGGAAGCAATCGCCTTGGCAAGATATGCCGGACACCAAGCGTTATTTCCCATTATCTATTTTCCCTTTCTGCGATTTACTTTTCTTCCAGAGATTTCTCAGCCATGGGTAGATGGATTGCATGATGATAGCTTGGCATTTTCTCTCCTGCGCTTCCGAACAGAACCCTCCGTTGAACATGTCAAGCAAGAATAGGTAGTCGTTATAACCATCATATCCGTTGTACTTTGTCGGTCGAAACGCATCTTGCTCGTACAGGAAGTACAGGAGCTTGCGCGAGTAACTTCCGCTATGCAGATGGACGTAATCCTCTTTTCCGATTCTCGCCGCTTCCTCCATCAGTTTGATGGCTTGCTGCCAACCGGCAAGTTCCTCGTCCATATCGCTTTGCTCGAACTTCTTGATACAACTCGACCCAATCGAAGAGAGTGTTTCCCCGGTTTCCGTATTCGCTATCGTATAGACATAGCGAAGCCCCTCCTTTCCGCAAACGCATGTTGCAGAATGGGTTTCGTCAACCTCACATCCGACTATCTCCCACTCGCGTCTGGCACCTTCCCAATCATCTGCAACCGAAAGCCCTATCACGGTGCCGATTAAATTATCGGTATAGAGATTTCCCATGATGCGCATCCCATTTCTCTCATTGCTTCAATATGAAAACGGGCACCTTGATTAGTGCCTGTTTTCACTATCCACGATTTCGTTGAAAATCAATTTGCTAATTCGGATTGCAAGCCGCCGTTGCAATATCAAAGACCGTGAATGCCATGACCGTTATAGTATTCGTACATGTCATACTTGTCGTGAAGCCAGAAATGCCTGCCCGTCCTTTTGCTCGTTCCGACGTGTGCGGGTTCCCCGCAAATGGGGCAGATTCCCTTTAGGTCGCGCCAATGCGTCCAGCGCGGATACATCACAAAGCCTTTGACTTCTATGCTGTCATTTTCCAACCGTTTTTTTCCAAAGCGGTCAGCTCTTCGCGCTGCCGGATACCAAGTCCACTAACACGTCGGCCTAATGGAATCTTGACCAACCTCCTGATGGCTTCCGCCTTGCTCGCACCAATGCCGGGAACGCATTTCAAAAGCGACACGACCTCTATACGTTTCGCGTCCTCCTCATTCAAGGCATCAGTAAATGCTAGTTCACCAGACTTCATACGTGCCTTGAGAACGGCACGGCGCTTTCGAGCCTTCATGGCAAGCTCCAATGCGTGCGCACGCTCCTTGTCGCTGAGATTCGGCAGATGGTTCTCTTTCTCGTTCATCGCTACTTCCTACTTCAACTCGTTATCCCAAACGTTATCGTCCGCCTGCGCCGCGTGTTTCCAACGGCCTGCATCCGCCCGACCGTTCCAATCGGCGATGAACTTCTCGATAGCATCAGCACATCCGCTGTCGAGTGCTTCCGCCCACTTCCTGTTATTTTCATCACACCAATTCTGAAATACCGCGAACTCGGTGACACCGTTCTCGACGATGTACCTTCGCATCGCCCGCATCTGCTCGAAAAACTTCGCGGTGGCGGGAACCATGGTGATTAGGTTCATCTTCCATACCCCTCTTCCGAAATGAATCCGGCTACCGGCTTCGCTTCTTCTCTAATAAAAGCGCCCGTCGATGTATTTCTCAATAACCGGCGAAAGTCCGCTATCGAGCGCTAGCGACCAGCAGTCGTTGTTCTCATCGCACCAGTCCTGAAAATCGGTGAAGTCTGTGATGCCATTCTCGCGTATGTGTTTCCGCATCGCACGCAGCATGTCGTGCTTCGATTTTTCCGATTCCGTTACCATCAAGCCCATCCCTTCATCACCATCCCCTTAACCAAGCTCCTCGGCAAGCAGTCGGACGATGAGCTTGGTCATGCTCTCCCCCGTCTCGACGCGGTGGAGTTGCGCTTCTTTGTGGAGCCAAGCCGGGATGAGGAGACTGATTTTCTTGAGTTCCACCTCGTCCGTCTCATGCTTGCAGAACACGCGCATTCCGATGATGGTATCTCTGACACAGAATGTGGTGAACAT
>OGIE01004039.1_pt1 | contig 14554 bp, 9 predicted proteins | sample 1571581 | NCBI WGS metagenome assembly OGIE01 (sample SAMEA2582021, study PRJEB24529) | metagenome | biome: Human gut stool | place: China | collected 2011
CTTGCATGTGTTAGGCACGCCGCCAGCGTTCATCCTGAGCCAGGATCAAACTCTCTAAAAATTGTATTAAAAGAACCGAAGTTCATTTAATCGACTTTAGAGTCTGACGTGTCACTTTGTTTTAACTGGAGTTGTGACTTCCAGCGATTTACCAAGAGTAAAAAACTCTCGAAATTTCAGGTTCGCACTACAACCTTCGTTCTTTTGAACAAAAGTTTAAGCACATCGTTGTTTAATTTACAAGGTACAATCTGCTGTTTTGCGCTTGTTTCTGAACTTTTCAGCTCATCAACTCTCGCTGACAGCTTATTTAGTATACCGCAGTATGCGCCCAATGTCAACACTTTTCTTTAACTTTTTTCAAAAAATTTTTACAGGAAATTTGTACACTCTATATATACCTATATAATATATTCCTCCTGTCCAAATGTCCTGAAAATAAAACACCACCTGCCGCTGTATACAATATGTATCGCACATACAAAAAATTTTTCTTTTATTAAAAAACATGTTTGGAGTTAGCTTATTCTAACTCGTTGCAGGATTTTGTGTACTTTTTGTGTTGTTTATGTGATACGGCCATTCTTTCCTGTAAATATCAGGATTTGACAACACAAAATCTTTATGGTATTTTATTACCTACTTATGAGTTAGCGTATGATAACTCATTGTGGTTACGCTCCTTTCCTATGGAAAGGAAAATTTTTACCGGTATAGTTAGCCCAGTCTAACGACAAGGAGGAAATATACTTGAACAAAAAACGTACCCTTGCGATGCTTTTGGCAGGAGCTATGCTCCTGCCAACGAATGCATTCGCTGCCTCGCCCGAAGACTTTACCGATTTCCCGACCGACTGGTCCGCAGCCGGCCTGCGCAGCGCTGTACAGAACGGCCTGCTGAACGGCTCAAACGGCCAGATTAACAGCTCCGGCCTGCTGGTTCGTGCCCAGATGGCTGCTATCGTCAACCGTGCCTTTGCCGCTCGCAAAACAGCTGACCTGTCGGCTTACAGCGATGCAAACACTTCCGCATGGTATTATAATGATCTCGAACTGGCCGTTGCCATGCGCACATTTCAGGGTGCAAACGGCAAACTGAATCCCGAAGCGCCGATCACCCGTGAAGAGGCTTTTGTTGTCCTCGCGCGTGCATTTGCACTTGAAAGCGGCGATACGTCCGTTCTGAACCATTACACCGATGGTGCTTCGGTCTCTGCATGGGCACAAAGCAGTGTAGCTGCATTGATCGAAAACGGCTATGTCAACGGTGCAAACGGTAAGCTGAACCCGAAAAACAGCATCACCCGTGCAGAATTTGCCAAGGCCATCAGTGAAATGGCCAGCACCTACGCCGATGCAGACGATTCTCTGTCTGCCACGGTGGACGGCAGCGTTATTGTGCGTGAAAACAGCGTTTCCCTGTCCGGCAAGACCATCAACGGCGATCTCATCATTGCAGACGGCGTCAGCAGAATCGACCTGACGGGTGTTACTGTCACCGGCCGCATTGTGCTGCGCGGCGGCGAAAGCGGTGTAACCTTCAAGGACACCAAGGCCGGCAAGGGTATTATCGCCAATACCGACATTGCGGTTTCCGGCTCGGTTGACAACATCACAGTCGCACAGGATTCTGCCATTACCGTAAACAGCGGCGCGTCTGTCGGTTCCATCAACGTCAACGCAGAAGGCGCAAAGATTACCGGTGCAGGCAAGGTTGGAACCGTAAAGGCGAACGCCAATAACGTAACCGTTACCACCACCGGCACCAAGGTTACCGCAGCAGACAGCATTTCCGGCGTCAAGGCCGGCGATAAAGCGGTTTCCGCAGGTAAGACCGAGACGGTTGGCAGCACGGCTTCCGGCGGCTCGAGCGGCGGTTCGTCCTCCGGTGGCTCTTCGAGCGGCAGCAATACGACTGTCAAGGCCGAGATTGCAAAAGCGCAGGTCGTAACGACCGATGCAGGCGCATATCTGGCGCTTTCCTTCAGCACCGGCTTCACCAAGGAAAATACCGTCATCACCGTTGATGGTGCTGATGTAACAAAATATGCCACTCCGGTAACCGATGACGGCTCTGTCGTCAAGCTCCCGCTCGTGGCACAGCCGGGTTCTGTCACCCTGACCAGCGGAAATAAGACTCAAACTACTGACCTCGGCACCAAGGCAGACGGTGCAGTTTACACCGGTGACCATTACTTGCCGGACTATTTTGTCAAGCATGGTCCGCTGGCAATTTGGGATTACTATCTGACGAATTACGACGATGCAGGCAATGCACGTGTTCTGCCCAGCAAAACCACCTTTGGCACCACTGCCGCTGTAAATCCGCATCCGAGCTACTCTCCGGAAACGGTTATGGATACAGACAGCAATGGCACCGTAACGATTATGTTCAACTACACCGCCGATGATGATCGGGCATGGTTTGAAAACATTGCAGATACCGGTGCTCTGGAGCTGGTAACCTACGACCAGTATCACAAAACGCTGAATGACCATCTGACCTATACCAAGGATACCGAGGCTCATCACGGCAGCACGGTTGGTACTCTCAACATTGCTCTTCAGCAGGACAACTTCCGCAGCAACGGCCGCTATTATGTTCGCGTTTGTTCGACCGATGCAAACGGCAAAAAATCTTACACGCTGGCTGCTATTCATGTGGTAAATGAAGCAGAACCCAAACTGACCCTGAAGGAAACGCCTCAGTCCGGTAAAAACCTGCACTTTGAAGTAAGTAATCTGGTGTATGGTATTACCGACCCGATTGAAAAGGTAACGTTGAGCGGTCCTGTCGGCGCAAACGGCGCGCAGGATACCATTGAATTGCAGAATAACGACGACACCATTGATTATTTCCTGTGGAGTCAGGATCTGTTCGTACTGTATAATGATGAATCCGTTAAAAACGGCAGAAACTTTTTGAAGTACAGCGGAAGCTACAAGCTGACCATTCAGGCAAACGGCTTCAAGACCTTCAGCAAAGAATTTACTGTTAATGGCGGTCTTACTCCGGTTTCACAGACTGCCATCACGTTGGACGCAATCAGCCGTGCAACCGGCAGTTCTTCTTCCGGCGGCACCACCAGCTCCGGCGGCGGATACGCTATTTCGACCAATTTCCTGTTTAAGAGCGATCTGGTTGCAAATGCCTGCGTGCTGAATGATCTGAAAAAGAGCACTTCTGCTTCCGATGCTGTATATGAATACTGGGCATATGAAACCTCTACGCTGGACTCTGCATTCGATACCGGCGATACCAAGTATTTCCGCGGTTCTAACTACTATGATAAGATTTCTACGGAACGCAAGCTGTGGATTCCGTTTGGTAACTACCGCACTTCCGGCGATGCTGTAACCACCAATCCGCCGGGTGCTACCAAGGCTGTACTGGAAGACGGTCTGCTGGGCGATATTCAGAACAGCGATGTATCCGGTAAGCTGGATTTCATCGCTCCGGCAATTTCCAATGCAAACGAGGGCAGCGATGTTACTCTGACCTTTGAAAACAGTTCGGATTATCTTAGCAAGATTACCGCACTGTATCTGAATGGTGACTGGCGCGAGCTGAGCAGCGATTACTACACTATTGATGGCAATGCCATTACTCTCAAGAAGGATGCACTCACGGTTGGCGAAACCTCGCTGAAAATCGTTTCCGCAGGCTATAAGGCACAGGAAGTAAAGTTCACCTATAACAAGGCAACAGAATCCGGTCTGTCCCTTTCGGTTGCAGATACGACAGGAGGTCAGCCGGTTGTTATTACCATTAACGGCTCCAAGGGCGATTTTCTCAAGAATCTGAAGTCTGTTGTATTGACCGATCAGGATAATAACAAGAAGACCGTATCCAAGCAGGGCGTTGAAGGCGATACCGCTATCTATTATTCGATTGATGAAAATAATACTGTAATTCGTCTGCATAACATAACCAAGCCGGGTAAGTATACGCTGCAGCTTACCGCAGATTACTACAATGAGCTGAACACTGCATTTACTATGGCTGGCTCTCTCAAAAAGGTTCCGAACGCCACTCCGCATGTTAGCTTTGCAACTGGCATCTACTCTCTGGATTTCGGCACGGTTGATTTTACTTGGTGGAATTATGTTGATTCCGTAACTGTAAACGACAAGGTATATACGCAAAATTCCTTCTTATACTCGCTATCCATGCTTGGCGATGCAGAATACGGTTGGTTTGATTCTTCGTACAACAGCAGAATTCTGAATTTGGGTGCATCTGCATTTACCGAAGATCAGAATACTGTTGTAATTCGCAGTACAAAAGATGGCTACGAAGACCTGACCCTGACCATCACCAAGGACGGAAAGCTGGTTGTTGACAACAATAACAACGGCAATTCCGGCGATAATAGCGGTGGCAACACCGGTGATAACAACACCGAAAATACCCTTGATGCTACTGTAGAATACTGTAAGTTTGTTGACTCCCTCTTATGGACCGATTATTATGAGCTTAAGTTTAGCAACCCTATCGGTACCGAACTGACAACTTTAATCAATAATATCGGTAGCGTTAAGGTCGGTTCCACTGAATATACTCCTGCAAGTAATGTGACCGAGGACAGCACCTTTGCCCCAGCTGGTTTTAATACTTGGACTGCAGGAGCATATGACGGCTTGAAGTTAGCTGCAAATGGTTTCGACACTTCTGGTGATAATATAATAACTATCACTACCAAAGACAACAAAACCCTGATCTGCACCGTTAAGACAGACGGAACCATCGTACAGTAACCCCCAACAAAAAAGGAAACCCACCCGGGTTTCCTTTTTTCTTACCTATATTCCCTCAGCAGCGCCTGACACCCTTCCAGCAAATCCTCCCACACGGCATCAAAATCGCCGGTATACCATGGGTCGGCGACCTCCTCGCCTTTTCGGTCGGTAAAATCCAGCAGCAAATGCAGCTTTCCGTCCGGATCGCCGCCGCAAATGCGCTGCATGGTGCGCAGATTGGACCGGTCCATGCCAATCAGCAGATCAAACCGATCATAATCTGCGCGCGTCATCTGCCGCGCCGCATGATGGCCGCACGGGATTCCCTGCTCAAGCAGCTTGCGCCGCGCCGGCGGATACACCGGATTGCCGATCTCCTCACGGCTGACAGCTGCCGATTCGATCTCCCAGTCACCCGCGACGCCTTCCCGCTTTACCAGTTCCTTCATGATATATTCTGCCATCGGACTGCGGCATATATTCCCATGGCAGATAAAAAGTATCCTCACCCAAACGCCTCCTGCTGTTTTTCTCCATCATATCACACAGAGCCGCAATCGTCACGCAATTTCAAAACCCCGGTGCTCCCACCATTCCTGTGAACGGCATGCGCGCCTCGTTTTTTTCCGTGCAAAACAGTACCCCGCCGAACGGAATTTTACTCGCTTTCCATCCGGCGGGGTATCTCAATTATGAGGAGTTGTTCTTCATATTGCGGAAGCTGCGACCCTGCAATTCATCAGCCGGTATCGAAGAAGCCGTTACTCGACGGTGCTGTCCGCGCCTTCCGCTGTACTTATACCATAGCAGATTTTCGATCAGCCGGAACGCCTTTTTCACGAAATGCAGTTTTACGGGAATGAAATGCAGAAAGACTCTGCCCGAAAGTAAGAAATTGTCAGCCGTGTCGTTATGCAGATTCTTAACAAACAGGCATGAAAAAGGGTTTCCCGATGGGAAACCCTTTCAATTTACAATTTTACATCCGGTTAGAATGTAGGCAGATTCTTTTTCCATGCGCCGGACTTATAGAAGAACACCGACAGACCTGAGCCGAGGAACCAGCCGATCGGCCAGCTGAGCCAGATACCGTGCTCGTTGCCTACCACATAGAACAGCGCAATGGACAGCACCACGCGGATAATCAGGTCGGAGAACGTCGTTACCATGAACGGACGCATTGCACCGGCACCGCGCAGCACGCTGTCGCACACGAACTTGGTGCATACGACCAGATAGAACGGTACGACCGTGAACAGATAGCCTCGTGCGACATCAATAACGCCGGAGGCACTGCCCGCCGGAATGAACAGGCTGATAATCTTGTTCGCAAACGGCAGATAGATCGCCATAAACACCACGGACAGGCCGAGCGAATACACCGCACCCCATTTGAGACCCGGACCGATGCGGTCCAGCTTGCGGGCGCCGATATTCTGCGCAACATAGCTGGACAGACCGGACGCGAACGACATGCAGCAGGTCAGCGCAAACTGGTTGACGCGGTTTGCCGCCGAGAATCCCGCGATAACGGTCGCACCGCACAGGTTGATGTAATACTGGATGACCACATTGCCGACCGATACAAAGCTCTGCTGTGCGATGGACGGCACGGCGTAGTTAGTCAGGCGGCGCAGCATTTCGGGCGCGAACAGCACGAAATGGTTGCCCGTATCAAACGAACGCACACGGCGCAGCAGCAGCACAAACGCCAGAATACCGGACGCACCCTGCGCAATAAACGTCGCCCATGCAACACCGGCAACGCCCCAGTGCAGACCGGCAACAAATACCATATCCAGAATGACATTGCCGACCGAGGACAGCACAAGCAGGATCAGCGGCGTTCGGCTGTCGCCCATGGCATTGAAGATACCCGTACACACGTTATAGATAAACAGGAACAGCAGACCGAACACATACACGCGCAGATACAGCGAGCCGTCCGCAAAGATATTCTCCGGCGTGGACAGCGCGTTCATGATGCCGTGCGTACCGATGGCTCCGATCAGCGTCAGCAGCAGCGCTACCGTCGTGGTGGTGAGCAGTGCGGTCGAGATGGCGGTCTTCATGCGCAGATAGCGCTTTGCGCCGAACAGCTGCGAGACGAGTACACCGGTACCGATGTTGATACCGGTTGCAACCGCAACGAACAGCTGCGTGATCGGATAGCTCGCGCCGACGGCGGCCAGCGCCAGCTCACCGGCTTCTACGGTCTCGGCAAAACGGCCTACGATGATGGAGTCAGCCATCTGGTACAGCTGTTGGAACGCAACGCTGAGCAGCAGCGGAATCGAGAACCAGAACAGCTTCTGCGACGGTTTTCCGACGGTAAGGTCAGTGGTCAAATGGGATACCTTCTTTCGGGAGTCTGCTTATCCAGTTTTGACCGGATAAAATGGGATTTATTGCAATTTTATGCTCTCCCCGAAGGGAGAGCATAATTTTTCGACTTTAATTGACGTTGTTACGCCTTTTTCTTCTGGCGTGCAGTAATAACCGCAACGGTGAGCACCAGCAGCACCACACCTACGCCAAGCGCCAGAATGTCGTTTCCGGTCACACCGCCGACAAGGAAGCCTACAAAGCTTATCGCCGCGATCATCAGCGCGTACGGCATCTGCGTGGAAACGTGATCAATGTGGTTGCACTGTGCACCCGCGGATGCGAGGATGGTCGTATCCGAAATCGGCGAAATGTGGTCGCCGCAGACCGCACCGGACAGGCAGGCTGCCACGGTCATGATCAGCATGGTGGACGGTGCATCGCCGAATACCGCAATAGCGATCGGGATCAGGATGCTGAACGTGCCCCAGGAAGTACCGGTGGCAAAAGCCAGACCGAGCGCGATGAGGAAGAATACCGCCGGCATGAACATACCGATGGTGGATTCCGCCTTCACTACAGAGGATACGAAGCCGCCGATGTTGAGGTACTCTTCACGGCAGACACCAGACAGCGTCCACGCGAGCGTCAGGATGAGGATAGCCGGAACCATCGCCTTGAAGCCCTCGGTGAATGCCTCACAGAACTGGCCAAAGGACAGCACCTTGCGCGGGATGTACAGCACAAAAGTGAACAGCAGCGTAAAGAACGAGCCGAGCACCAGCGCGGTGGAAGAATCGCAGTTTGCGAACGCCTCAACGATGTTCGCGCCTTCCAGAATGCCGCCGGTGTACAGCATACCTGCAATGCAGAGCACGATCAGTACGCTGATCGGCAGGATCAGGTCGTAAACCTTGCCCGAGCCGGCTACAACGTGAGTCTCCTCAATCAGAGAGAGATCATCATCCTTATGCGCAAGCTCGTACTTTTTCATCGGGCCGAAGTCGAAATCAGCAGCCATCAGCCAGATGAGGAACGCGAGCGTCAGCAGCGCGTACAGGTTCAACGGGATGGTCTTGAGGAACAGCGAGAAGCCGTCCAGCGTGCTCGATTCCGGCAGAGACGAGCCGACCGCCGCCGCCCACGAGGAGATCGGCGCGATGATGCAGACCGGAGCCGCCGTTGCATCGATGATGTACGCCAGCTTTGCCCGGGAAATGCTGTACTTGTCCGTCACCGGGCGCATGACCGTGCCGACGGTGAGGCAGTTGAAGTAATCGTCCACGAAAATGAACATTCCGAGGAACGAGGTCGCAAACGACGCGCCGCGCCGGCTGCGAATGGTTTTGACCGCCCACTCACCGTATGCGCGTGATGCGCCCGATTTGGTGATGAGCGATACCAGAATACCGAGCAGTACGAGGAAGATACAAATATTGATATTATCTCCCAATTTACTGCCCATGATGGTGAAAGTCGTTTCGACGGCTTTCAGCGGATGGAAGCCCGTATAGAGCAGCGCACCCGAAAGAATACCGATCATCAGCGAGGAGTAAACCTCCTTCGTGATCAGTGCAAGCGCGATCGCGATGATCGGCGGCAGCAGTGTCCAAACAGTTGCCGTAACGTCCATTCCTTATTTCCCCCTTATACACAGACAAATCGTGTCCGCAATTCCATTCTATTTTATATGGATTTAACCGGATTTACAAGTGCTAATCCTGTTTTTTCCGTCCGAAAGGATATTTTTGTGCAACTTGCAATGGTTTAACGTCATAAATCGTGTTTATAGCGACACCATTCCGCAATCACCTGCCGCCGAAGCGCCAGCACGCCCGCCAGATTAGGCAGCGCCATCAAGCCGTTGAACGTGTCGCTGAGCGCCCACACCGGCTCAAGCCGCATCATGCAGCCCGCTACCGCCGCCAGAAGAAAGGCCGCCTTGTAGACCGGAATTACCCGCTCCCCCATCAAATAGGCCGCTGCACGCTGCCCGTAATACGACCAGCCGAGCAGGGTCGAGAATGCAAACAGCGCGAGCGACACCGCAACGAAGCCCCCGCCGAACCGTCCGAATACGGTGGAGAACGCCTCTGCGGTAAGCTGTGCACCGGTTGTCAGCTGAGAAAGCAAAGGCGTGCCGGACGCGAGCGCGTAGCGGCTTACGTCGTATACCCCGCTCGTGAGAATGACGAACGCGGTGACACTGCACATCACAATCGTGTCGAAGAACACCTCAAAAACCGCCCACATCCCCTGTTCACACGGCTCTTTTGCGTCTGCGGCAGCATGCACCATGACGGACGAGCCCAACCCGGCCTCATTCGAGAACACGCCGCGCGACACACCCGCCCGGACGGCCTGCGTCATGCCGTAGCCGAGCACGCCGCCCGTGCCTGCCCTTGTATCGAACGCCATCGAACAAATCTGCGCGAATGCCTGCGGCAGATTCGCTCGATGCACCCACAGCACAACGACCGCGCCGCCCATGTAGAACAGCGCCATGAACGGCACGAGTGTTTCCGTCACGCGGGACAGCCGTTTGAGGCCGCCGAGAAGCACCGCGCCGAGCAAAACCGCTGTCACCGCGCTGACGATCCCGCTCGGTATGCCGAACGAGCCGGAAAGTCCCTGCGCGATTGAATTGCACTGGCTCATGTTGCCGATACCGAACGATGCCAGCACACAGAACAGCGCAAAGGCTCCCGCCAATAGCGGACTGTGCAGACCGTTTTTCAGATACAGCATGGCTCCGCCGCGCCAACTGCCGTCGCTCCCCTTTTCACGGTAGAGCATCCCGAGCGTGTTCTCCGCAAAAGCCGTCATCATGCCGACAAAGGCGCTCACCCACAGCCAGAGCACCGCGCCCGGACCGCCGAGCGTCAGCGCGGTTGCCACGCCCGCAATGTTGCCCGTACCGACCGTTGCGGCAAGCGCAGTGCACATGGCCGCAAACGGCGAAACGCCGCCGCTTGTCCGTCTTGCGGCACCGGTAAAGCAGGAAAACAGCGTTTTCTGCAACCAGAGCGCGCAGTACCGCACCTGAAAAACGCCGGTCACCGCTGTGAAGTACAATCCGGTGCCAAGCAGCAGAATCAGCATGGGCGCGCCCCATATCAGGCCGCGCAGCCGCTCATTTACTTGTAAGATATCGTCCATCGGCATCCCACCTCTCCCCTGTTCCGCATTATATGAACCGGATTTCAGCGGCAGAACGCCCATAATTACACATTTCTAACGACTAATTCCTACTTCAAATAGCAGAAAGCCGCCCGGACAGGCGGCTTTCTGCTATTTGTGAAATTATTCCATCATACCAACGCAGTCGAAGTACGGCTTCTCTGCAATCTTGTCCTTATTCTCCTTGAACAGCGTGTGACCGAGTGTGATGACCAGATAATCTGCCTTGAGAACCTCCTCGAACGATACGTTCGGGATGTTCTGCACCTCAGTGTCCTTGGCGAACGGCTCACACGCGATAACCTTTACGCCCTTTTCCTGCAGGATGTGGCACAGCTCGATAGACGGCGACTCACGCAGGTCGTCAACGTCCGGCTTATAGGACAGGCCGAGCACGCCGACCGTGTCGGTTACCTTCTTCATCTTTGCTACAACCTTGTCAGCGACGAAGTGCGGCTTGTTCTCGTTGCGCTCGCGTGCCGCAAGGATAACCTTTGCCTCCGCCGGGAACTGCTCGTAGATAAACCACGGATCAACTGCGATGCAGTGGCCGCCAACGCCGACACCCGGGGTCAGGATGTTAACGCGCGGATGGCAGTTTGCCAGCTTGATCAGCTCAAAAACGTCAATGCCCATCTTGTCGCAGATGACGGACAGCTCGTTTGCGTAAGCGATGTTGACATCGCGGAAGGTGTTCTCGGTCAGCTTGCACATTTCGGCGGTCAGGTCGTCGGTCTTGTGAACAACACCCTTCTCAAGCACCTTCTCGTAGATGGATGCCGCCATTTCAGCAGCCTCCGGCGTGCGGGCGCCGACGATGCGGTCATTGTTCTTCAGCTCGTACATCATGTTGCCCGGGATAACGCGCTCCGGACAATGTGCAACGTGAATCTCATTCATCGGGATGCCGGATTCCTCGCTCAGTACGAGTGCGAGCATCTCGGAGGTGTGCGGCGGCACGGTGGACTCCAGAATGACCAGATTGGACGGCTCGAGCATCTTGCCTGCCATGCGGCCTGCAGACTCTACAAAGCGCAGATCGGCCTTGTGGCTGCCGTTCTCGTCCTTGAAGAACGGCGTCGGCACCGAAATATAAAATACATCGGACTTGCCAAGCTCTTCGGAAAAATGCAGATGACCGTGTGCAACAGCCTTTTCAAATGCTTCCTGCAGACCCGGCTCTACAATATGGATATGACCGCCCTGCAGGGTTTCGATGGTCTTTTTGTTTACGTCAAAGCCGCAGACCTCAAAACCAGCCTCAGCCAGCGTGATCGCCGTCGGCAGGCCGATATAACCCAGTCCCATGACAGTAATTTTCATAATTTTCGTACCTCGTTCAGCATAATCTTCTTACATTATACCACTTTTTTCACGGAATTCAACGTAGTGTTTGAATTTTCACCGAAAAGAGTCTATAATAATACTATCGTTCGTTTATGCAAGTATCATAAACGGCTGTCGGAACCTTTTATCTTCCGATTACATATACTGCTTTATACCCCTAAAGTTTGGAAGGGATACTATGATTTTTAAGGGATTGCTTGAGGATGCACGCTCGATCCGGGACCGCGACCCGGCAGCACGCACCACACTGGAAGTTGTTTTGCTCTATCAGGGCTTTCACGCCCTGTTTTACCACCGTCAGGCGCACTGGCTGTACAAACACAAGCATTTCTTTCTTGCGCGTGCGCTGTCGCAGTTTGCGCGGCATATGACCGGTATTGAGATCCACCCGGGCGCAAAGATCGGCAAACGCCTGTTTATTGACCACGGCATGGGCATCGTTATCGGTGAAACCGCTGAGATTGGCGACGACTGCACGATTTACCACGGTGTAACGCTCGGCGGTACCGGTCACGACACCGGCAAGCGTCACCCGACTATCGGAAACAACGTGCTCATTTCAACCGGCGCGAAGGTTCTCGGACCGTTCAAGGTGGGTGACAACAGCCGTATCGGCGCGAATGCTGTCGTACTGCAGGAGGTTCCGCCAGATTCCACGGTTGTCGGCATCAAAGCGCGCGTCGTCAAGATTGCCGGTCAGCGTGTCGGTCCGTCTCCGGCATATGCACTCGACCAGGTCAACCTGCCGGACCCGCTTGCACAGGAGCTGTGCCGTCTGCAGAACCGTGTTTACGCCAACGAGCAGAAGCTCAAAAAGGAAGAGGAACGCGAGCGCGAAGCCGACAAATAATACACATAAAAACAAGCCCTTCGGTGCAAACTGTCACCGGAGGGTTTCTTTTATGAAAATTTCAGTGAAATATGCGGTCACAGGTGCTCTTTCCGGTGCAGCAAACGGATTTTTCGGGGCAGGCGGCGGGTTATTTCTTGTACCGCTGCTGATTTCCTGGTGCGGCATGGAGCAGAAGCGCGCGTTTGCGACCTCAGTCGCGGTAATTTTCCCGCTGTGTGCGGTCTCGGCGGTCATTTACTGGCTGAAGGGTGGTCTGCCGATTGCGCAGGCGGTGCCGTATCTGCTCGGCGGCGCGGCAGGCGGCGTGCTGGCCGGAAAGTTATTCGGCAGGGTAAAGGCAGACTGGCTGCGCCGTGCTTTCGGCGTGCTGATTCTCTACGGCGGCATCCGTGCCGTCCTGCTGCTGTGAGCGCGGTACTTGCGGTCGCGGTCGGTCTGCTGACCGGTATTTTGAGCGGCTTCGGCATTGGCGGCGGCTCACTTTTGCTGCTGTATCTGACGCTTTTTGAAGGGGCAGGGCAGTATCAGGCGGGCGGCATCAACCTGCTGTATTTTCTCTCGTGTGCGCCTGCAGCGCTGATTTCGCACCGCAAAAACGGACTCATTGAAAGGGAAGCGTTCAAATGCTGCGTACCGGCAGGTGTGGTGACGTCCGTGCTTTCGGCGCTGCTTGCCGCAAGAGTGGACACCGACCTGCTGCGGCGTGCTTTCGGCGTGGTTTTACTCTATATCGGCGTAAAAGAGACCTTTTTACGCAAAAAATAACACCTTCCTCACCAAATGTGAAGAAGGTGTTCAGTTTGTCTAAAGAGTGGATATTCCTGTCGCTCCATCCAATTCGCGCTGTAGCGCGCGTAAAATAGAATTTGCTTCGCAAATTCGTAAAAACCGGGAGCAAGTATCTCGGTTTTTACACTTCTGGAGGGAGAAAGTTTCTGTATAGGAACTTTCGGACGACTTTGGAACGGCCCACGGTCCGTTCCTGCTTGTCGGCGAAACTGTAGTTTCGCGACAGCCTCAAAGGACGCGTAAAGCGTCCTTTTTCATTCTACTTTCATTCTACGGCCAACGCATCCTCGCTGATTACCGCCCGAATCCCCCAGGACGGCACCTTATCCGGATAGGCTTCGCCTTCGAGCATGACGAATGCCGCGTCGTACTTCGGACGCTTTTTCGGGTAAATGCCGAGTCCGTCCGTGAAGTACAGCAGGCCGCGCAGATGGCGGAACGCGCCTTCGGCGTTTAAGCGGTCAACGTGCTCGAAAACCGGACGAAAATCGGTCGCAGACTGACCGATCAGTTCAAAATTCTCCATATATTCCGCAAGTTCCCGCGCATTTGTCACCTTTTTGTCCGAACGCAGCTGATCGTCGCACTGCAGAATACGCAGGTTGAAATGCCGAAAAAAGCTGGTGTTCTCCTGCAAAAGCTCATAGGTGCGGCTGAGGAACGCGCGCACGAGTTCACCAGAGGTGGACATCGAGGTATCAATGGCAATGACGAAATCCTCGATTTTCCGCACCTCCCGCGTCTCTAACGGCTCGATGAGCGGCATATTTCCGAAATGACGCAGCCCGTAGGCGTAGTAGCCGTAGTCGAACGAATCCGCATCCACCGAGACCTCCTCCCGCAGAGCGGCAAACCGGCGCAGGAACGCGCGGAAATCAGTCGTTTTGCGGGTGGAAACGGCAAGCTGCTCCCGCACGGCCTGACCGCCTTCCGCCTTGTTCGCAAAAACGGTTTCCATCGCGGTCTGCGTGCGCTCGGCCTGCTGCTGCCAGCGGCGCTCCTGCTGATCGTCATCCTCCTTGTACCACAGTGTGTGCTCGTCTGTCGCAAACACGCGCGTGAGCGTGGCACAGTCATACGAATTCAGCCGTGTGCGCCGAAAATGGCGATAGACCGCCTCAGCCGTCAGGACCGGCAGCTCGTCCCGCAGTTCGCGGTAGATATTCTGCCGCCGAACCGACACCTTTTCGGCCTGCAGGCAGCGGTAATCGAGCGAATCCAGCATGCTTTCGACCGCGATATCGCACGAAAGGTCCCACAGGTCGGCATCGCGTCCGCTTGTCCCGCAGTTCGCGGTAGATATTCTGCCGCGAACTGCGG
>OGIE01004043.1_pt1 | contig 14538 bp, 11 predicted proteins | sample 1571581 | NCBI WGS metagenome assembly OGIE01 (sample SAMEA2582021, study PRJEB24529) | metagenome | biome: Human gut stool | place: China | collected 2011
TGGCCGAGCATATCGCGCTGGGCGTCCGGCCGGGGCAGATCCTGACCCTCATCGGACCGAACGGTGCGGGTAAAACAACCACGATGAAAATTATGGCAGGGCTTCTGTCTCCTGATTTCGGAAACATTACATTCGACGATTATTCTTTATGGAAACAGTCCAGTAAAATCAAAAGATTTATCGGCTACCTGCCAGAACACAATCCCTTGTACAATGAAATGAATGTCATTGATTTCTTATTTTTTATTTCAAAACTCCAAAATATTCCCAAATACAAGGTCACTTCACGGGTACTCGACATGATTCGTTTGTGCGGACTGGATAACGAAAAACACAAAGCTATTGGCGAGTTGTCCAAAGGTTATCGCCAACGTGTTGGAATAGCCCAGGCACTCATCCACGATCCCGAAGTCGTGATTCTGGATGAACCCACGACCGGACTCGACCCGAACCAAATCTTCGGAATTCGCAAAATTATCAAGGAAATCGGGCAAGAAAAAACGGTTATTTTAAGTTCTCACATTCTCTCGGAAATTGAAACGACTTGTGATCAGGTAATGATCATGAGCAATGGAAGAATCGTTGCCAACGGCACGACATCAGAACTCCGGCGGAAATCGGATGCCGAATTTTGCCTGAAAGTCGCGATCAAAGGAGACGAGACGCCCGTGATTTACGAAGCCTTGTGCACCTTACCCGATATCCTGCATATCGAAATCATGCACAAACAGGATTTCGAATTGCAATATAATCCAGGCGTGGAGATTGAAAAATCCATTTTTAATCTTTGCAAGGAACATGACTGGTATATCAGCGAGTTAACCCCCGTTCAAACCAGACTAGAAGACATATTTCGTAAAGTTACACAAAATAATTAACTCATGGATGTAGTAAAAGTTATTATAGAAAAGGAGTTAAAGGTTACATTCAATTCATTATTGATATATATCGCTTATGTAGCCTTTTTTTGCGTAACAGGATTTACTTGCTGGTTTTCCGGGAAAAATGTATTTTATAGCGGGCAAGCCTCTTTAAGTTACTTGTTTAGCGTGTTTTACTGGACCCTTTTCTTCCTGATCCCAGCCCTCACGATGAAAAGTATCTCGGAAGAACGGAAAGATGGTATCTTCGAACTTCTATTCTCAAAACCGATAAAAACGTGGCAACTTATCGCGGGAAAATACTTCGCAATTCTTATACAAATTGCAATATGCCTGGCATTAACATTCCCCTATTACATCACGATAGCGTCACTAGGACACGTGGACCACGCTGTCGGATTCTGCGGTTACCTGGGATTACTTCTAGTCAGCGGGTGTTATATCAGCATCGGGATGTTCGCTTCTTCCCTTACGTCCAACACGATCGTTGCCTTTTTCGTTACGTTTGCCCTCCTGATCTGGTTCCAATTCTTGTTTGAATTCATCGCCGAACTCTGGGGTGCGGGTTTTATGGCAGCTTTATTTACATATCTATCCATGGGTGAACATTTTGATGCTATCTCCAGGGGAATTATTGACACGAAAGATTTGGTATATTTCATTACTTTGACAACTATATTCTTATCGTTAACAAGACATTATATCAGTAAAAACCGGTTTTAATACAATACCTGAGTGATGAAAAAGAAATTCACATATAACCCGACTTACTTGATCTTATCACTGATAGCGGTAAATATTATCTCCTGTTTTCTTTTTATCAGGATTGACCTCACGGGCAACAAAAAATATTCATTAAGTCCCGTGAGTAAAACCATCATTAAAAAAATCGACAAAGACATTTCGGTCACCCTATTCATGTCCGAGGGCCTTGCCCCTGATAAAGTGAAATTAGGACGAGAATTCAAACACCTGTTGAAAGAATATAAAACACTCAGCAGTAAGTCATTCTCGATTAATACAGTCATTCCAAACAATGAAGAGAAAGAAGCACTTGCAATACAATACGGGATAAACCCGATCGCACAAGAATTTACTGAAAGAAATATCGTAAAAATCCAAAACGTGTACTTCGGGGCAGTCATCCAAATTGATAATAAAAAGGAAGCGATCAACATATTTCCCAACACGGCATTGGAATACGAAGTTACCCGCCGGTTAAAAGAAGCATGTGACACCACGCAACCATCGGTTTCCTACTAGGACATCATGAAATATCCCGCAAAAAGATGCAACAAATTACAGGCGAGTTATCTCATAGTGCCAACATAGAATCGCTGTACATCGACCAGTTTACCGATCTGAACGAGTATAAAGTTATTTGCCTCGTTGGACCGAAAGAACCATTCAGCCAAGAGGAAATCATCCGTTTGAATCAATACCTGGAACAAGGCGGAAGACTTTATATCGCACTTAACCATGCCGTCGGACAAATGAGCTTCAACCAGAATAACGGTTTTATCAACCGGGTCGGAATAGAAGACATGCTGGAGGATTTCGGGTTGAAAATCAATTACGACTTTGTCGTGGACAGTGATTGCGGACGTATCCGGGTAACACAAGATCAAGGATTCGTTCAATTCCAAACAGATATCCCTTTTCCGTATATCCCGATTATTCGAAATTTTAGTTCACACGTGATTACCAAAGGATTAAATGCAATTTCATTACAATTTGCCAGCAGTATCACGAACGTGAAAACGACATCTGCTTACACGTACACGCCACTAGCTAAATCATCGTCGGTTTCGGGAATCCAAAACGTGCCCGTATTCTTCAATATAAACAAGACGTGGACACCTAAACACGATTTCAATCGCCCGAACAACACGGTAGCCGCCTTGCTTAGTAACGAGGATAATAACAGCGCTATCGTGGTCATCACGGACGCCGATTTCATGGAAGACAGATCATTTGATTCGTTCTTCCTGAGCAATACCAATTTTGCCGTAAATTCTATCGAATGGCTCGCAGATGATTCCGGATTGATAAAACTCAGAAATAAATATATTGTCAATCAGACCCTAGAGGTTGTGAGCGACTCGTACCGAAGATTTTTAAAATACTCGAACTTCTTCTTGCCCATATTGTTGGTCCTATTGATTGGTTTGTATCAGTACCGGCAGTACAAGATGAAAAGGTTGAGACGTTCTCAACCAGGTTGCATCGATTAGGTGAATTTATTCACCTAATCGTTTTATTTTCTGATACAAAGATTCACTGACTTCACACAAAGGTGATCTTAACTTCTGGCTGGCAATAACTCCTTTAGCGTGCAATGCAGCTTTTACTCCGGCAGGATTTCCCTCTTCAAACAATGCTTTAAACATCTCTCCCAACTGCAAATGAATTCGTCTGGCTTCCCCGTACTCGCCTTCCAAGGCTAAATGTACCATGGTCGAAAATTCATTCGGCATCACGTTAGCAATCACGGAAATGACACCACTACTACCAATTGAAACCAACGGCAAGGCGATTCCATCATCCCCTGACAAGAAAATAAAATTCTCTGGCATCCCGGCAATGATAGCAGTTGCCTGCTCGAAATTTCCGGAAGCCTCCTTAATAGCGATAATATTCTCAAAATCACGGGCCAGCTTCAATGTAATTGCTGCCGTCATATTCACGGAGGTACGTCCCGGCACGTTATACAAAATTACGGGAAGTGGCGTACGCTCCGCTATCGCCCTAAAATGATTATACAACCCTTGCTGGGAAGGCTTGTTATAATACGGGGTTACACTCAATATCGCATCTCCCTGCCGCAAATAAGATAAGGTGGCAAGATCTTCAATCACTTGAGCCGTATTATTTCCACCAACCCCTAACACGATCGGTAAACGTCCGGCATTCTCTTCGGCAATCACGTTCACGACAAAAGCCCTCTCCTCTGCTGTCATTGTCGCGGCTTCGGAAGTCGTTCCCAAAGCCACCAAGTAATCGACACCCCCATCAATCACGTAATTCACCAAATTTCGTAGAGAATTCTCGTCTATACGTCCCGTTTCGTCAAACGGAGTCACCAGAGCAACCCCTACTCCCGAAAACTTTTTCATTTCAATACGTATTTATCTTAGTTAATAATTTCAACAAACACCTGATAAAATCATCGACATCCCGGATCGGTTCAAAATCAACATCATGTTCCGCACCGTACCGATTAAAACCAATTTTACAAGCAGATTTAGCATTCTTCACGATATAATCACCTAAAACATCCGGCTTCAACGACAAGTCTATAAATAAATCGTCCTTTTTATCCAACATCTCCTGCACTTTCAGATCATTAAATTTCCCCTTGTAAGAAATACCCGAACTTTCCAGATAAAGTGCTTCTGGAATTCGCTCCGGATTCAATTTCGGTCGCCGGATAAAAGCAAGCAGACTTACCTCCATATATTTAGACAACGCTTCACGAATCTTGCTCACGGAAGACACCGGAACATCATCCGCAACCCAGAATAACAAACATTTCTTTGCCGTCTCTAAATTATGGAACGCCAAAATCCGCTCATCCTTCACCGCCATACCCTTTATATGGCTTTTTTTCAATTCTTCGGCAATATATTTAAACATACAAATTAATCAACACTTTAGAATATTCATAAACTCGTAAGCTGAAGTGTCAAAGACACAACCTATAACAGAACAGGAAATAAGCGTTTTTACACTTATTTTCTGTTCATACTCACAAATGTAGTAATAAAAACTATACACGCTCCATTTTGTTATTTTTCAAACATAAAAAAAAGTATTTGAAAAAATATCACGAACTCTTGCAGAAAAAGAGAACATTCCCTATCTTTGCAACGCAAATCAAGAAGGACTCGTAGCTTAATGGATAGAGCACTTGGTTACGGCCCAAGAGGTTGTGGGTTCGACTCCCGCCGAGTTCACGAAAATCCCCCGAAAGATACTTTCGGGGGATTTTTCTTTAGTCAAACAATTGATCCAAATCTTTCTTTAATTCCGGATCTGAAGGTTGTTTCGCTTTACTCCACAAAATTTGCCCTTTTTTATCCAAAAGAACAAATCGAGGTACTGCCATAAAACCATTTTCTCTCAAAAAAGGCGATAAAATAGGAGTTACCCAATGAATTCCGTTCATCTTCTTCTGTTTCAGAAAATTCTTCCATAACAGGACATTATTCTCAACACAAATAGAGATAAAACGTATTGGCCGATCCTTATATTCCCGGGACAATTCTTCAAAATAAGGCATTTGCCGCAAACAAGGGACACAACTCATAGACCATATTTCCAAAAAGATATAATTCCCTTTCAAATCTCCGAATTTCCACTCTCTATCCAATGTATCCCGGAATACATACAGACTCATATCCTTCACGCGTTGGATCGAATCTCGCTTCATCATAGCCTGTACATTCACCGTCAAGAATATAAATGAAAAAAACGCCAGTAAATATTTGTATGCTCTCATTTTCTATTATTTTTCCAAAAAACTTTTATCGGCCGATCTGCAATCCCTTCATACTTTTTCAACAATTTCAACTCATTGGTAACCGGATCAAGTGCATCCGCATCATAAACATACACGCAGCCTTTTAATCCACTTAACCCCGGGTCATAAACACCTACATATAATTCTTTCCCATTCTGAGAAAAATCAAAACAAGTAATTTCGCAATTACTCCCCGTCGTAACTACGGGAGTCTTGGGTAACTTCGGTTCCGCATTCCAATTATACCAACGATACAATTTATTCCCGTTCGTGTAAAATATCGAATTATAAGTATCATTACTCTGCATCAAAGATTCTCGGGTAAGTGTTATTTCATCTGCCAAATAAGTATACTGCCAGGAACTCACCAACGGCCCCCTGTTACTTGCATATCCCCGGGTAATAATAATCTCCTTCGGATTACTTTTAGAGCGACTTACCAAACATGACATCATATCCTTATCCATCACGACATTAATCAATTCTTCTTCGGGAAACTCTTGCTGACTCGCATAATATGAATACAAATCATAAAAATAATAAAGTGTCGATCTCTCGTAATTCAAGAAAAAGTGATAACTTCTCATTTTTGACACACTCGTTGACGGAGGAATTGGGGCTCCTGTTATTTTCACGTACATTTTATCCATCTTAGGATTCCCTTCAAAGAACTCTCCTTCGTAAAAAGCAATATCCGATTTATAATTCACTGTTGCAAATCCCCCATCCTCCGACAACACGACATAATTCGTAATCGAACGGTCCTTACTGCAAATACCGATCGGCTTCACCCACGGGAAATCCGTCTTAAAATCCGTCACGTTATATAACTCAAAAGTCTGTGCATTCATCCGGTAAACTAACTTGTCTCCCCTCGAAGCAATAAATATATCCGGTCCTATTTTCTCTGCATCAGTCGGATCATTTAATGCATACTCCGGATTAACAGAAACAAATGCAGAAGTATAAAAAGATTCTTCCTTACCAGCTTCAACCTCTTCCCGACTTAAAGGACGCATAAAAGACACACGTCCTTTTTTATTTTCATCGGAACTCAACACAAAAATTCCCTGATCAAAAGCCGCTTTAACAAACAATGCAAAATATTTAAATGTACTACCATGCTCATTCGTTACTTTCAGTCGTAACTGGTATTCTCCCAACTTTTTAAATGAATGTCTCAATATCCGCTCATTAGACAAGAACTTCAATGAATCTTTGACTATCCCGCCTATTGAAGTTTTCGTGTAACCGTGATAGCTCCATTCGTAACTCAACTCCATATCTTCCATCGTCTGCTCAATCTCTGGCTCGTAAACCAATTCAAAACCAAAATCAAGATTAATCGTGTCTGAGGGAGCGTGAATAGAAATCTCCGATATTGACTTAACCGGTAATGTAGAATCGTCATCAATACATGCATGAAATAAGATGACCGCACACAAACTAATAAACCATATATTTTTCATCATAATCATTCATATTAATTGTTTTACCAACTGCAATTAAAGCAAAGTTGACGGATCAGGAATATCAACTTTCGGATGCGGATAGGCTTGATAATATTCATAAGCCGGCGTAATCACGTATTTAATAAACGCTATTTCCTGTTGATAGGGAAAACTATATGCCTTTTCCAAATTACGCCCGTATTCCTCCACAATCCGTTCAAACAACAAAGGGTGAGTCGTTTCTAAATCCCAGTAATAATTATAAACATCCATCATCAACATCTGGGAATATGGACCAAAATGTCTTTCACTCCACCATCTCGGACGCGGCAATTCCGTATCAGAAAACTCAAGCTTACATTCACTCTCCATTACTAATCGAAAATCATCATTCTCAACCAACCTCATTTTAATCACAAAAGGTCGCTGTGTTATTTCCGGATCAAGATAACGATGCAATACAAAAGAAATTTTACCGACAACCCCCTCTGCCGGGATTACAAAACTTTTGGATAACTCGTAATGTAATCCTTCTTTTGCCGTTGTCTCATCAGCAACCAACTCTACCTCAAATACTCGGTCATGGTCCTTAGGAGTTCCCAATACTCTCACCGTTATATCATAAACAAAATCTTCTCCCTTTTGCATACCAAATTGATAATTCAAAGAATCTGATGTAAAATAAATACCATCCTTTAACTCTACATCATAAGCCATATAGTCTGTGCTACATGAATATAATCCCGTCATGCACATCAACACAATCACAAACTTTATATAATTCTGTGCTAATACTTTCATCGCTTTCATTTTTATTGTTCATCGGCTTCCGTATACCTATACTCAAATTCTTCATCAGGAATAATAAACGTGTACAACTCATCCGTCCCTTGTAAAGTCGTTTTCAATGCATCCACGTAAATATTCATATTATCCCGCTTCAACGTGTAAAAATACTGACCTTCCTGTACAAACTCTTTACGACGTTCTTTTACGATATCTTCAAGTGTCACTTGGGGAGATCCCGGTCGATCCTTGTATTTAAATAATCCCCGAGACACGATAAAAGTATCAAAATATTTTTGAGCCTCGTCCGGATCACTCTCCAATAATGCCTCTGCTGCAATTAAATACATTTCAGGAATCCGAATCATATTAATCCCTTCAATCCTTTTGGAAGTATATGCGCCCGGATCACTTATTTTCGTCTCATTCACAATTTTCATACACCGCACAATCCTGTCCGACTCATCTTCCCCGATCAAAATACGAAACCAATCATTCCCACGCATATCATTCCCATCCTCTTGGGCCACAGAATAAAGAGCCGTATTATCATCAGCCGGTAACCAAGTGAATGTCATATCATACGTGTAAAAATTCTTTTTTATATTATCCAATATCTGAGTTGTATAAACACCCCAAATAGCCTCCTTTTCCGTTATCGTCCCGGCCACAAAACTCCGTATATTCAATTTATCCTCCAATGGAAATTTACCTGAATCAATCACCTTTCTGGCATATATTAAAGCATTTTCCAAATCACCTTTCATCCAATAAACTCTTGCCAAAAGAGCCTGTGCGGCATACAAATTAAAATGAATCTCCCGACAGGTGGCGAAGCCGTCATTTAGCACAAATTTTCTGGGGTAAACAAGCAATGTCTCATCCTCTTGCAATAATAATTCTGCCTCCTTTAAATCCTTTATTACCAAATCATAAACTTCTGATACGGTTCTGAAAGGAGACACCGCAACCTCGTAAATCGTCACGTAAGGAATCCCTTGTGCATTGGGCTTTGACCCCACATGAGGAGCAAACAGACGCAATAGATCAAAGTGCAAATTAGCCCGCAAACCTAACGCTTCCCCTTTATAAAGTTTATAATAGTGCATCGAATTTTCACTCTTTCGTTCCAAATTACGCAATACATTATTCACATAACCGATAGACTCGTATCCCTTATTCCATATTGAATTATAATAACTCCTCAACTTCTCATGCTCTAAGATCAACATCGACTTCACATTATCATTGATCGAACTTTTCTTATAATACTGGGCAAAAACATCCAATAACCCCCAACTTAAATATTCACCATACAGTGCAGAAGCACTTAAGGTCGAATACGCCCCGTACAATGCATCTTCAAATCCTTCCGGAGTATCAAAATACACGTGTTCCACGATCTCAGCCTTTGGCTTGACACTCAAAAAGTCATCACAAGCCGCCAAAAAGCACAGGAATAAAAATAATATACAATATTTTCTCATGATAAATGATGATTAAAAAGTTGGACTAATCGTAAAATTGTACCCTTTACTATAAGGATAAGCCGTACCTCGCTCATACTTCACGGTTGATATTCTTAGCACATCCGAAAATCCAACCCCGATACTTAATTTATTCAACCCAATTTTCTTCACCCATTCCCGTTTAAATTCATACGAGAAATTCAACGAAGAAAGAAAGACCTCATTTTTCCGTTCTATAAATCGTTCAGAATGAACGTAACTCTTTGCATCCGTAAGTGCGGTATAATGAACAACATCACCCGGATTTTTCCATCTCTCGGTAAAAGCACGTACATCCACATTTTCCTGAGGATTAATCCGCTCCACTTTACTAGCCCGGGTTGTATTATAAATATCTCCACCGAAGGTAAACGTCATTGCCGCCGAAATACTAAATCCCTTATATCCTAATGACGTGGTTAAAGCTCCCTCCAGAGAAGGAACAGTATTTCCCAAAGCCACTTTATCCTTTACGTCATAGGAGAACGTGTATGAACCATCCTTTTTAATAAAAATCTCCTGCCCTGTCGCGGGATCTATTCCCAATGAAGGCACGGCATAAATTGCCGTTGATGATTCACCCTCCTCCAACTGCACTTTAGGCGCGGCAACCCCAGTCTCCTGCATTGCACTGTCATTCTGACGTTTCATAGAATTACTGATTTTTTTCAATTTATTCTCTGTATGATGCCCGGAAAGTCCCATACGCCAATATAATTGATTAGATTTTATCAATAAACCCGATAATGACCACTCATATCCCCAGTTTCCTGTCTCACCCAAATTATCCATCACGTTTGTCACTCCCATAGAAGGAGGCGTTGAAATCGAAAGCAACAAATCCTTCGTGTCCTCTTTGTAAATATCAAAATTAGCACTTAACCGTCCCTCCCACATTTCCAATGTTGCCCCTACATTATATTTTACCGTTGTCTGCCATTTCAAACGATCATTCCCCATGGCAATCGGTAAAGCTCCCATACTAATTAGATAATTATTATCCTGTTTATACCGATAAGTCGTGATCGCCTGGTAATCGGAAAAATTCACACTACCGGTATATCCCACACTACCTCGAATCCTAAAAATATTAAACCACCCCAAGTCAGACAAAAACGATTCATTGTGTGCATTCCACCCTATCCCAACAGACCAAAAAGGAGCAAATCTTCGATCTTTTCCAAATTTCGAAGAACCGGAAACACGGTAAGCTCCATCTACAAAATAACGATTCAGGAAAATTATATTTAAATTACCATATACACCAACAGAAGAACTCAAGGATTCACTCCCACTCGGATGCCCATTGGTCGGGTAACTATTGGCAAAAGCCATATCTGTCAAATTTCCTTTCAAAAAACCAATCCCGGAAAAACTATTATTACTACTATTACTCCTATTAGCATTAGCACCCACATTCAATGTCAATATAGAACCGTTATCACTCAAATTTTTACTGTATGTTAACCCAACACGTGCCTGCCAGCTTTTCCCTCTCATGTTGGAGATATAATAACTTCCCCGTTTACCCGGATCTGTTTCCGTCTCGAAGGAACTATGATCGGGTGACACGAATTTATCTGATTGCGAATCTGATAACGAGTAACTGAAAGCTCCTGTCAAATAAAAACCTTTCCAGATATCCCAACGTAATGTCAGATTATTCGTGATCGTCTTACTCTCCGATTTATCAAAACTACTTGTCGTGGCATCATATAACGGATTCCTGAAATCATAAGAAAGAATCTTATTCCACTCTCCATAAGCATTAAATGGAGTATCATAAGGATTAATTTTCACAAATTCTGAAAAACTGCCATAAGGCGAAGCTTTCGTATCAGTCTTGTTAATATCAGCACGATAGGTAATCGTAAGGCGATCCACCAATCGGTAAGAAAAATAAAAAGACAAACCATAATTATTCCGGTAATCCCCTTTCATTACTCCTCGTTTATCTGAAAAATTAGCCGTTACCCCATAATCCATTCCCGCACCTCGTCCTGTCATACTCAACGAATGGCTAAAAGAAGTCGAGTTTCTCAAAGGCTTTGCCATCCAATCCGTATCAGCTCCTTTTTTTATACGCTTAAATTTTTCATTATAACTTTCATCCAGACTACCATCAGCCGTGTTATATAAACCTGCCAAACGCTCCAATTCCAACTTTTGAATCGCATTACAATAATCATAAGAATCAACATCTGGAAACTCAAAACCGGGAACAAAATTATAACGAACCCGAATGTTTTTATCCGTAACTTTTTTCCGCTCTATAACAATAACCCCATTAGCTGCCTTTTCTCCATATATTGAAGTAGCTGAAGCATCTTTCAAAACATCCACCCGCTCAATCTCATAAATGTCCAAATCGTACAACTGCGTAATAGAAATTTCCACACCATCCAGAATAATTAATGGAGTATTCAACCCGTATTCTCCCTGACTAGCAATAGAGGTCGTACCTCGAATAATAATTTCCGGAATATAATTCGGATTCGATCCCATTTCATTATTTTCTACAAGTCGCAAACCGGGAGAAAGCACAGAAATTGCCTTCAATAAATTTGTATTGGACACGGCCAATATATCTTCCCCTTTCATCGTTGTCACCGATCCGGTATAACTATTTCTATTTTGGGTAAACATTCCATTCACAATTACTTCATCCATCTCCGTCACTTCCTCTTCCAATGTCACCGAAAGAAATTTTCCTCGTGTAAAAGCCACCCGTTTGGTTTTAAACCCGATAAAACTAAAAACCAAATGACCTTTATCCAATTTCAAGATTAATTCAAACTCACCATCCACATTAGAAGAACAGCCAAAACTCGTACTATCCACTCGAATCGTCACACCAGGAAGCGGTTTCCCATGAATATCCACAACTTTCCCTTTAATTACATTCTCCTGCTCTTGTTCTACTCCTATCTTTTTTAAAGGACGAATCACAATAGTCTTCTCGATAAATTCATAGGAATACTTCCCTTTAAGAATCTCTTTTAACACTCCTTCAACATCCATTTTTTTAGAAGACAAATGAATCTTCTGCTGCGTATCCAATTCCTCGTTACTATAAAAAATATCATACTGTAATTGTTTTCTAATCGTTGCAAAGACCTCTTCCAAAGTCATTGCATCACGTGAAAACATTACCGTTTCCCGTTGTCCGAAAGTCACGGCACTAACCTGGAACAGGCCCAGAAAAAGAAAAAAAGTAATCAATTTCATAAGAAACAACCATTTTTTTATTTTACCCAACGGGCAAAAAAATTTCTTGTAATCATTTTTTTTCATACATTTGATCATTGAAGTTTGTAATTGTCTTTAACTGCCATACCCATGAATAGTTAAAGACGTTATCAATCAATCGGGATAGGAGTCGCAACCTCTTATCCCTTTTTTATTTTACTCACAGTTATATTCTTTCCAGAAATTTCAAAATGAATATCTGTCGTTTTCTCCAAGAATTGTAAAACCTCGTTCAAAGGCCGATGTTTATTAATTGTTCCGGAAAAACGCATCTGTTTGATCTCCTCGTCCTGATAATTCATCGTGAAATCATACCAACGCTCCAATTTCCTGACAATCTCCTCGAAAGTATAAGCACTAAAATAGAATTTTCCATCTACCCACGAAGTATACAATTCTGTATCAACCTCCCTCAACACGCCTTTTCCCGTTTGCCGGTCCACCGAATACAGCTCTGCCGGCTTCATAACAACCTTACTGTCATCAGCCACCACTTGCACTCGTCCACTAACTAAAGTAGTTTGCCAAGTAATATCTTCCTTGTAAGCTGAAACGTTAAAACTCGTCCCCAACACGGTAACCTCTCCTCCTTCCACGTGTACATGAAATGGGGCTAAAACATCCTTCGCCACTTCAAAATAAGCCTCTCCACTCAGGTAAACGTCCCTCCTGTCTTTCATAAAACAAACCGGGAAACGTATTGATGTCTCCGAATTCAACCACACCCTGGAACCATCAGGCAATTGCAACGAGTACTCACCACCTTTGGGAATATACAAAGTATTATAAGACATTTTACTCGAATCCTCCGCAACAAAGGATCCGTCATATCTTAATTCTCCATTTTTATCATCATTCACGAACTTCATTCCGGAAATTTCCACTTCATGTACATTCATGTCCGAATCCAGAATCACACTCTTCCCGTTAGCCAATATTAATTCTGCTTTCCGGGTTCCCGACGCAATAGAATCTGTCTCGGCTATTACAGAATAATCATTCTTACCCCCTTGATTCATCCACAACACAGCACAACATATTACCACAGTCAACACCGCCGCATATTTGAACACCCAAGTTACCAACTTCCGGGTATTTCGTTGCTTTGTTCTGGATACAACATTCGACCAGGCCTGTCTCATATCATACGTTTGTTTTTTTCCCGGTTTACAAGCTCTCCTAACCAGAAACAACGTTTTCATCAACTCTTTCACCTGCTCGTCGGAATAATCAGGCTCTTCTGTTTCCTGTCGTCTTTCCTTATCCCATAATAAAGAAATCTTCTCCCATATATCCTCTGAAAATCGAAACTTCATCTCCGTATTACTTTAAATTTTCTCTAAAGGCAACCGGAAATCAAAAAAGGGTGAGTCAAAAATAATTTTTTTTATAAAATTTATTCTCTAGCATCTTGATTACTCTCCAGAGAATAGACTTTATAGGCCACAAAAAATAAAAAAGAAGGAGATGTAGTAACCCCTACATACTCTCGAATAGTACGATAAGCCTTTAATACATGCGATTTGACTGTATTAATAGATATATGAAGTTCCTCCGCTATTTCCTTATATTTCTTTCCATCTAAACTGCTCATCATAAATACGGTACGACATTGTAACGGTAAAATTTTGAGAGCCTGACGAATTTTTTCCAACTGAACAGCTTCCTCCTCCGAATATTCTTCTTGGGACAAATCTTCTAAAAATTCAACCAACAAACGGCCATGACTACGTTCCACCGCTCTATGTTTCAAAATATTCAAAGCCCTATGTTTTACAGAAGTAAACAAATAAGACCTCACAGAAGTATCTACAACAATCGCATCTCGATTATTCCATACGTATACGAATACATCCTGCACGGCATCCTCAACCTCACTCACATCATCCAAATAAGTCAAGGCGTAATTACACAATACCTGATAATACTTCTGGAACAAATCACCAAAAGCATCCTGGTCTCCTTGTACAACTGCCGTAAATATTCTTTTATCAACTTCTATTTCACACACGTTATCTGCCATTGCACAAATATAAAACAAAACAATTGAAAATTGAAAGTTGAAAGTTGAAAATGATGAAATTTACCCCCGGCAGGTAACAAGTCAAGGTCACGAGCCACGAGTTATATATAAAAAAAAG
>OGIE01004045.1_pt1 | contig 14529 bp, 9 predicted proteins | sample 1571581 | NCBI WGS metagenome assembly OGIE01 (sample SAMEA2582021, study PRJEB24529) | metagenome | biome: Human gut stool | place: China | collected 2011
CTTGTGCCCCGTATTGACGTAATACAAGTATTGCCGTGTAAACTTTTGATACGGACTCTATACCGAAAACGTAGTCCGTGTCACCTACCGTTATCACTTCTCCCGTGGGAAGACAAACGGATATACCGAATAAATTAGAGTCAATTTTATCGAGGAAGGGTATGTAATTCGCGTTTTTCCCGCCCTTCAAATCTTTCACTTGAGCGTGTGCCTCGTTTACTAAGTTTTTGAGGTCACTGATTGTAATTGTTTTTTTCATACCTGTAATTTTAATGAGTTCATAAAGTCTGTAAAGTCCTTAAAGTCCATAAGGTCACAGGTGTCCTTCGGACAAGTGTTCATCGGCTGCATCCGCGGCCGTAAATAAAGCGCCCCGCAAGGGTCCATGACTTTATGAACTTTATAGACTTTACGGACTTTATAGACTAGTTTATGCTTTAGTTGTGTTATCCGTTGCTTTAGGAGTAGCGGTTGGTTGTGTGGTAGCTGTTGCAGTTGCAGCTTGCACGGGTTGTTCTTCCCAGTGGAACGGGGCGATCGTCGCGTTCGGATCTTTCCAGGACGGTTTACGCAAGGAGTAGATAATGAACGGGGTAGCCACGACCACGATACATCCGATGATCAGTACGGCGAACCAAACGGTGTTACTACCGACGTTGATCTGTGAGGGCGGGATAAAGCTTAACACGAAGGCCAGCAAGGCTCCGCAGAATCCCAGTCCGCCGATAATCCATATCCCGGCGTTGCTTTTCCGTCCGATAGCGAACGGTCGGTCGGCTTTCTTCATCTTGTAGCGCAACACGATTGCAGCGGAGAACATCAGTAAGTACATGATCAGGTACAACAGTACGGTCAACTGGGATAGGATCTGGTAGAATGATTGTACCGAGGGCATCACCACGAACAACAACGCGAGGATTGTTACCACGGCTCCTTGTACGAACAGGATGTTTTTTTGAACACCGATCTTGTTGGTCTTCTGGAAGAAAGGAGGTAAATAACCGGCTTTACCCACGGTGAAGATACCTTTAGACGGACCGGCAACCCAGGTCAACACTCCGGCCAGCACTCCGAACATCAAGGCGATGGCGATAACCGGCGAAGCCCAGCTCAGGTGCAGGTATTTCAAGTAACCGTCAAATCCTACAAGCAAACTTTGTGTTAGGTTAATGTCTTTTGCCGGGATAATCAAACCCAGGGAGAACGTACCGAGCACGAAGATGATCACGGTGATTCCGGCACCGATGAAAATGGCTTTCGGGTAGTTCTTGGAGGCGGGCGCTTTCACGTCCATCACGTGGATACCCATCATCTCCATACCGGCATAGAAAAGGAAGATTCCCGAGGCCAGCACGAGGTTGTCGAATTTGGTTAGGTCAGGGAAGAAACCTTGGCTCATGTCCATGTAGTTATGGCCTCCCGTGGAGATGTAAATAATACCGAAAACGATCAGTAAGCCGGCGGGAATAATCGTTCCGACCATGGCCCCGATCTTGGATACTTTACCTACCCATCCCAATCCTTTCAGGGAGATAAACGTGGCTACCCAGTAGATAGCGAGCACGGTGACCAGCGTGAATATCTTGTTCGATGCTAGCAGGGCATCTTCAGAGGTATTCAAACCGATGTAGGCGATAGACACGGCACCGAATGTAAGTACGGTCGGGTACCAGATCGTACTCTCGATCCATTGCAGGAATATTGCTAGGAAACCGAAACGTTTGCCGTATGCTTCTCCGACCCAGCGGAAAACTCCACCCTCTTTTTGCGCGAACATGGCGGCAAGCTCGGCAGCCACGAGAGCCGTGGGAACCAGGAATACAATCGCCGCGAATAAATAGTAAAACGCAGAACTCAACCCGTAAACGGCCTCTGCCGGTAGACCACGAAGACTCACGACCGCTGCAACGTTCATAATTGCAAGGGTCATCACGCCGAGTTTCATCGCGGTTCCTTTCGTGTTTGAATTTGTTGTCATCTTGAATTAATTTAGTTTAGAATTTATATTACAATAATTATGGTTAGTTTTTTCGGTATGGGGTAAATACGGGAAAAAAGATCATAAGGTTTTTCTCCGTACAATATTTAACTTTGAACTTCTATCCCCAGTGTTTTCGTTTCCCGCTTTAAATAAGTGAACACGGCAAATGCCGCGGCGAGAATGGTACTTAGCAGGAACGGGAAATAAGAAGCGTCCGTGGAGAATATCCCTTGTAATCCTTCGAGGATGAACGGGTAGGTGATGATCGCCACGTAGTTCATCGCCATCACGAGGGCGAGGGCGAAAGTCGCGTGGGATTCGGTGGTACTCGTGGAGGTCTTGTCATATATGATTGGTTGCATGCAGCCATATCCGAGTCCGACGAGGATAACCCCCAGCGTCAACAATACGGCTCCGCCTTTCATCAGGAACAGGACGAACCCAATAGCAATGGCGGCTGTCGAGATCACGTTCGTGTAGTTTTTGAACCGGTTGATAATGTTGTTAATGAAAAATCCGGGTACGGTCATTGCCAGGAAAAAGACGGAAATAAAAGTGCCGGATATATCGGGATCTTTGAATTTCAGGGTTTCCATGTAAATGGAGAGATTGAAGGGCACCGTCAGGACCAGAAACGTGATAAAGTAGTAGAGGAACATGAGGGAGACGGGCCAGTTGTGTTTTGTCCTGTCTGGCATGGTGTTTACCGGGGCTGGACTCGTTTGTGGTGCCACTACCGGGGTTGATTTGAGCTTGAAGGCGAATAACAGGGAGATTCCCGACAGGCAGTAGACCAGGAAAGCGTAGTGCCAGTTGAGGTCTGCGAGCACACCGGCGAGGAAAGTCGCCAGTACCAGCGTTATGTTGGTGATCGACGAGGCGATACCGAGTTGTCGTGTCCTGTATTGTTTAGAGAAATTGTCGGCGATAAGCCCCGTCGAGAACGGGATGATCATTCCGGCCCCGACTCCCAGCAACGCGCTGACAACGAGCAATAGCCACAAGGAATTACTGAACGGGTAAATCACGCTACAACCGAAAAATATGGATAACCCGATAATAAGTATTCTTTTTTTGTTGATCTTTACCGACAGTCGCCCGGCTAGCAGGATGAACGGGACGATAATGAACGACGGGAGGGATTCGAGCATCTGCAATTCGAGGTCGCTAGCGTCTTTGAATATGTTTTGAAGATCTCCGAGTATGGGAGAGATTGCTAATCCCGGCAACGAGGTTACCATGGATATCGAGTAGATGGCAAGGAGTGCGGTAAGCGTCATCGTGCCATGACCTGTCTGTATTTTCATGTTGGTCTTGTTTAGTTCTTGTCACTATACGGGAGAGTGGCGGAAAAAGTTTATAAAGTTCATAAGGTTTATAAAGTTCATAAGGTTCGTGGACCCCTGCGGGGCACTTTGTTCACGGCAGCTTGAGCTGCCGACAAACATAGTCCGAAGGACACCCGTTACTTTATAAATCTTATAAACCTTATGAACTTTATAAACTAAATTTTACTTTCCCCGGTTTGCCACCCGCCTCCGAGGGCCCTGTATAGGTAAACGACCGACAGTAATTCGTCTCGTACGGCATTGTTCAGCCCGATCTGGGCATCGAAGTATCCCCGCTGGGCGTCGAGCACGTCGAGGTAACTGATGACCCCGTTTATGTATTGCAAGTTGGCCAGTTCCATGTACGAACGGGCGGCTTCTTCCAGCCGGGAACGGGATTCCCGCATTTCCCGTATTTTCGAGAAAGTGGTCAGGGCGTTGTCAACTTCTTTGAACGCGGCCAGTACGGTTTGTTGATAATTATATGTTTCCTGTTCCAGTGCGGCACGGGCGGCTTTGAGGCGTGCCCGGTTTTTCCCGGCGTTGAGTACCGGGGCTAGTAGTTTGCCTCCGAGATAGAAGTAGGGAGCTTTAAGGAAATCACTGAGTTCATTATCCTCTCGTCCGTAGCGGGCGGTGAGTGATATCTGCGGGAAGAGGCTCGTGTAAGCGACACCGACCTTGGCATTTGCCGCTTTAAGCTTGTATTCCGCCTGCCGGATGTCGGGACGGCGTTCGAGCAGGGAAGAGGGTAGACCTACCGGAAGGGAGGTAGGCAGCATTTGCTTGTCAATGTTTTCCCCGCGGGCGATATCGCCGGGATAGTGTCCCGTGAGCAGGGAGATGTCGTTCTCTTTCAGCCGGATTTTGCGTTCCAAGTCGGGGATCAGCGTGGTCGTTTTTGCCAACTCTACTTGTGATTGGCGGTAGGCGGTTTCGGAGGTAAGTCCACCCTCGAAACGCAGTTTGGCGAGGCGCACGCTTTCAACACGGGCATCGTAGGTTTGGCGGACAATACTCAATTCCATGTCAAGCGCTCGCAATTCGAAATACGATTGTGCTACCTCGGAGATTAATGTCATTTGCAGGGCCCGTTGTCCTTCCACGGTCTGGAGGTAAGCGGCGAGACTCGCCTGAGATCCCCAGCGCAGCTTGCCCCACAGGTCGAGTTCCCACGTCAGGGAAGCTTCGATGTTAAACGTGTTGCCGGGGGTGCGGTCGTATTCCCGTTCTCCGAGAGCGTCGATCCCGACGGCAGGGAAAAGGTTCGCTTTCTCCATGCGGTGGGCGTAGCGACTCTCTTTCACCCTTGCGGCCGCGGCCAATAGATCTTTATTGTAAGCGAGCGAGGTGCGTATCAACCGTTGTAACACGGTATCGGTGTATATTTCCGACCACGGAATGTTCGCCACGGTCGATGAGTCAGAGGGAATAGAATCGGTGATTGCCGTGGGTAAATCCAGTTCCGGACGGGTATATTTTTTGCCTATCTTGCAGGAACCTAACAGGCTTCCGACAAGGAGAGCGATGAGGATTATGTGATGTTGTTTCATGGCAATGATGTGGTTAATTGTAACATGTATGATATTGGTGGGGGAGAAAGTCTATAAAGTCCATAAGGTCCATGGACCTTATAGACTTTATGGACCTTATAAATTTATAGACTCTTTTTTCTTCTCCATTGCTTTACCTTATAAATTTGTACAAAGAAGAAAGGGACTAGTACGATGCCGACGGTGATCGCCACGAGCATCCCGAAGAAGATTCCGGTACCGATCGAGTGGCGGCTGGCGGAACCCGGACCGCTGGCGAGTACCATGGGCAACATACCGAGTACGAAGGCCAGCGAGGTCATCAGTATCGGGCGGAACCGGGCACGGGCGGCGGTAATGGCGGCCTGCACGGCGTCAACACCTTTATCAACTTCCACTTTAGCGAATTCGACGATCAGGATGGCATTTTTGGCAGCCAGCCCGATCAACGTGACGAGTCCGATTTGGAAGTAGACATCGTTCTCTAGTCCGAAAATCCATACGCCGAGGTAAGCTCCCAACGCGGCGATCGGTAAGGAGAGAAGTACGGAAATCGGTACGAACCAACTCTCGTAGAGGGCAGCGAGGAAAAGGAACACGAACACGAAGACGAGCGCCATGACCATTCCCGTTTGTCCCTCGGCTTTCTTTTCTTGAAACGACAGTCCGCTCCATTCCATACCGATGTTATCGGGCAGGTGTTGACGGGCCAGTTTCTCGATCGCCCGCATGGCTTCGCCGGAACTGTGTCCCGGGGCTGCTTCCCCGTTAATGACGGCCGTGGTGAACATGTTGAAACGCTTGATTGATCCCGGTCCCGTGGTGTTTTCCGCCCGACCCAGCGCGGTCAGGGGAACCATGTTACCTTTGGAGGTCTTCACGAAGAACATATTCAGGTTCTCTTTCTGCATCCGGTAGGGAGCCTCGGCTTGCATGTATACCTTGTATACCCGATTGAACATGTTGAAGTCGTTGACGTATACCGAACCCGTGTAGGCTTTCATCGTTGAGAAGATGTCCGCCAGCGGAATGCCGAGGAATTGTGCCTTGTCGCGGTCCACGTCAAAGTACAGTTGCGGGATTTCGGCTTGCAGGGAAGAGGATACTCCCGTCAACGCCTTGTCTTTGGCCGCGTATTTGACGAGTGTGTCGACGGCTTCCACGAGGTTCTCGAAGGTGGCACCGTTGCGGGCTTCCACTTGTAACTCGAATCCTCCCGATGTTCCTAACCCGGGAATCACGGGCGGCGTGGACAGGAATACGAGGGCCTCGGGGTATTTTTTGAACTCGGAGCGGACGTCGCTCATGACCTCCTCAAGGGATAGGTTGCCTTTCTTGCGTTCTTCCCAGGGTTTGAGGATAACCGTCAGTTCTGTGCGCGATTGGTTGGTACCGACGCGGGGACTGCTCCCGGCCACGCTTTGCACGTAAGCCACGGCAGGGTGGTCTTTCAGGTAGTCGACTGCCCGTTCGGTCACCTTGCGGGTACGTTCGAGCGTGGCTCCCTCGGGTAATGCCAGTTCCACTTTGAAGTATCCCTGGTCTTCTTCCGGCAGGAAGCTGCTGGGGATTACCCGGTTGAGTACGACGATCAGCACGATTGCCATACCGAACCACGCGATGATGCGGCGGGGACGGGCTAACGCCCGTTGTAACAGGTGGATGTATTTGTTATTTCCACGTGCCAACCATTCGTTGATCTTGCGAAACACGAAGTTTTTCCGGCCGTCGGAGGGACGCAGTAATATGGCACACATGGCGGGACTCAGCGTGAGGGCCACGACCAGTGAGATCAGCACGGATACGACAATCGTGATGGCAAACTGGCGGTAGAGCATACCCGTGATTCCGGGCAAAAAGCTCACGGGAACGAACACGGCACCCAGCACGAGCGAGGTGGCCACGAGTGCCCCGGTCAGTTCTTTCATGGCTTTGCGGGTAGCCTCGTAGGGAGACAATCCTTCTTCTTCCATGATACGTTCGACTCCCTCGACGACGACAATGGCGTCATCGACGACGATACCGATCGCTAGCACGAGTCCCAGCAAGGTTAGCATGTTGAGCGAGAACCCGAAGGCGAGCATGAACCCGAAAGTTCCGATCAGCGACACGGGAACTGCCACCAGCGGGATGAGCGATGCACGCCAGCTTTGCAGGGAGAGGAACACGACGAGGATCACGAGGAAAAGGGCCTCGAAAAGGGTCTTGTATACCTCGTGAATGGATTCGGCTATATACGTTGTGATGTCAAACGGAATGTTGTAGCTCACGCCCTCCGGGAAATCCTTGCTGATCTCCTGCATGGCTTTTTCCACGTTCTTGGCGACTTCCATGGCGTTTGCCCCGGGTAGCATGTAGATGCCGAGCACGGCGGCATTCTCGCCGTTCAGACCACTCTCTGTGTTGTAGGAACTGGCTTCAAGTGATACCCGTGCCACGTCGCGTAAGCGGATAATCGAGCCGTCGGGGTTGGCCCGCACGACGATTTCTTCGAATTCGTTGACCGACGAGAGACGTCCCGGTGCGGTGATCGGGATGGTGATGTCTGTTCCCGTCATGGGCTGTTGGCCGAGAACCCCGGCCGCCGACTCGCGGTTTTGGTCTTTCAGTACGTTCTGTAAATCTTTGATCGTTAACCCGAAGTTAGCCATACGGTCGGGAAGTATCCATATTTGCATGGCGTAATAACGGCTACCGATGTTGGAAACTCGTCCCACGCCCGGTACGCGTTTCAACACGTCGAGCACGTTGATGGTGGCGAAGTTACTGAGATATATTTCGTCAAACCGGGGATCGGACGAGGTGAGTGTCAGCGTCATCAACTGGCTGGAGGATTGTTTCTCGACTTTGATCCCGTTTTGCACGACTTCTGCCGGGAGCCGGGATTCGGCCAGTTTTACGCGATTCTGTATGTCGACGGCTGCCAGCTCGGCATTGGCCGATATGTCAAAGGTCACGGTGATCGAGAGACCTCCGGAATTGGAGCTGCTCGATTCCATGTATAGCATTCCCGGCGTACCGTTCAGCTCCTGCTCGATGGGCGTGGCCACCGCCTGCGAGACGGTAACGGCACTTGCACCCGGGTAGGAGGCCGAGATTTTCACGACGGGAGGGGTGATCTGCGGGTACTGGTCGACAGGCAACAGGGACAACCCGATGAAGCCCACCAGCACGATGACAATGGAAAGCACGGCCGAGAATATCGGCCTGTCGATGAAGAAGCCGGGTTTCATAACTCTACCTCCTCTTTCGTGGCGATTCTTTCGGGTTTAACGAGTGCTCCCGGGGTCAGTTTGTGGTATCCTTCAACGACAACCAGCTCGCCGGGGCCAAGGCCTCGCTCTACCACGATGTGATTGTTTACTTCCGGTCCGGTTTCGATAAACCGCTTTTCGGCCGTGCTGTCACGCCGAACAACGTATATGTAGGCACCACCTTTCTCGATGGCTACCGCTTTACTGGGAACGACGACGGCATTCTCGCGTACGTCGAGTAGTAGTTTTACCTTGGTGAACTGTCCCGGTAATAATTTCCGGTCAGGGTTGGGGAGTTCTGCGCGCACGCCGAAAGTTCCCGTTTGCGGGTTAACCTGCGGATCGGCGAAATCAACGATACCCGTGAGCGGGTAGATCGAGTTGTCGGCTAGCGTGATTGTCACGGACGGCTGCCACGAGCGGTTCGCGTCCTTCTCTCCGAGGGTCACGTTTCGCTGCTGGCTGCGCAGGTAATCAAGGGCGGTAAGGCTGAAATCCACCAGAACCTCGTCGCTCTCCACGACAGTTGCCAGTTGCGACTTCCCACCGGGACCCACGAGCGTGCCGATGTCGGCGTACCGTTCGCTAATGTACCCGTCAATCGGGGAGCGTACGGTGGTGTAACCCAGTTCCAATTCTGCCTGCGCCAGGTCAGCCTTGCTCATGGCCACGTTCGCCTTGGCACTTTCGTAGGCTGCCACGGCATTGTCAAGGTCGAGCTGGCTGGCCGCCTTTTGCTCGTAAAGGGGACGAAGACGCTCCACGTCACGAGCGGCTTTTGCTTCCTGGGCTTGGTCTTTTGCCAGTTGCGCCTTGGCCTTGTCAACACGTGCCCGGTAAAGATCACTGTTTATTTTGAACAGGGGTTGGTTCCGTTTCACGCGCTTTCCTTCCTCGAAAAGCATCTGTTCAAGGTAACCTTCCACGCGAGCCCGAACCTCGACGAATCCTTTCGCCCGGATTTGCCCGACGTATTCCCCGTATATTTCCACGTTATCCACTCCGACTTCCTCGACTGCCACCACTTGCCGCTCCGGTTCCGTCTTGTGTTTGCAGCCGGACAAAAGTGCTACAGCCACGAGTGCTATCATTATTCCTGTTTGTTTCATATTGATTGATTTTGTTTACATACTTATTCCTGTTCGTCTTTTCTAATGAAAAATATATGCTACGTTTTACGTGAAGTTGTAAAAATAAGTTATATTGTTGATCAATAATCCGATAAAAAGAATGCTACATGTCGATTCGTTCCTCTGAAAGAGAGAAAGTTGTAGAATTATACCACACGAATGTGGAAAAAGGCGGCACGGGGAGGGGCAAAGGGGGATAAAGTCCATAAAGTCTATGGACTTTAAGAGCCTTAGGCTCGACTTTATGGACTTTATTACCACACCTTAACCAGAAATTGCCCGAGGTAAACGGCCAGCAATCCCAGCACGATACTGAGTGTCGTGTAGAGAATGAAATAAAAGAATTCCTGATCCCGCAACAGCATGAAGTTCTCGTTCATGAACGTGGAAAAGGTCGTGAACCCACCGCACAATCCCACGGTGAGGAACAGGCGCAAGTCCCCGTCTAGCACGTTACCCCGCTCGAACAACCCGTAGAGAAAACCGATCAGGAAACAACCCGTGATGTTGACGAAGAGCGTTCCCGCGGGAAAGGTCACGATTGAAAAACTTTGTATGAAACGGGAGAGGAGGAAGCGAAATATTCCCCCGAAGAAACTTCCTAACCCGATAAAAAATAATGTCTTGTACATAGTATAGTCAAAAGTCCATAAAGTCCATAAAGTCACGGGTGTCCTTCGGACAGTGTTTATCGGCAGCTCAAGCTGCCGTAGACAAAGCGCCCCGCAGGGGTCCATGACTTTATGACTTTATGGACCTTATGAACCCTTTTATTTCAGTCCGCTTCTTTCCAGTAGGGCGTCAACCGTCGGTTCTTGACCGCGGAAACGCTTGTAGAGGGTCATCGGGTTCTCGGACGCACCTTTCTCCAGCACGTTGCGGCGGAACGATTCGGCGGTAGCCTTGTCGAAGATGCCGTTCTGTTTGAACAGGGAGAATGCGTCGGCGTCGAGAACCTCGGCCCACTTGTAACCGTAATACCCGGCGGCGTATCCCCCGGCGAAGATATGTCCGAACGCGGGCGAGAAGGCACTACCTTTCACGATAGGCAGGATTTCTGTCTTGCCCATGGCCCGTTGCTCGAATTCCACGAGGGGTTCGGTAACGGGAGCGGTGATCGTGTGCCATGCCATGTCAACCATGCCGAAACTCAACTGGCGATCGCTACCGTATCCGGCTTGGAAGTTGGACGAACGTTTGATCTTGTCGATGAATTCCTGCGGGATACTTTCTCCGGTCTCGTAATGTACGGCCCACGTGTCAAGCCACTCTTTTTCGAGCGCGTAGTTCTCCATGAATTGCGAGGGTAGTTCCACGAAGTCGCGGGAAACACCGTCCATGGAGGTCGAAGCGTACGTGCATTTGCCGAAAATACCGTGAAGGGCATGACCGAACTCGTGCAGGAACGTGGTTACCTCGTTGAATGTCAGTAGCGAAGGTTTCGTGTCGGTGGGTTTCGTGAAGTTCATCACTAGGGATACCAGCGGGCGTTGATCCTTGCCGTTGACCATTTTCTGGCCGCGGAATTCGGTCATCCATGCGCCACCGCCCTTGCTTTCCCGCGGGAAAAAGTCCGTGTAGAGAACGGCAAGGAACGAACCGTCGTTGTCGTATACCTCGTAGGTCTTCACCTCGGGGTGATATAGCGGGATGTTGTTTACTTCCTTGAACGTGATACCGTAGAGACGGGTAGCCAGGTCGAACACGCCTTTCTGCACGTTTTCAAGCTTGAAGTAGGGTTTCAGCATCTCGTCGTCAAGCGCGTATTTCTCCTGCATCAACTTGTTGGAATAGTAGGCCCAGTCCCAACGTTGTAAATCGCCTTTCAACCCGGCTTTACGGGCGAACGCTTCTACTTCCTGTTTGTCCTTCACGGAGTAAGGATAAGAAGCATCATGAAGTTCGGCGATGAAATTATTCACGATCTCCGGCGTGTTGGCCATGCGATCCGTCAGGGCGTAATCGGCGTAAGTCTTGTAACCCATCAATTGCGCCTTTTCAAAACGCAGGGCGGTGATTTTCTTGATGACCTCCTCGTTATTATACTCGTTAGCATGGTATGCGCGGGAAGAGTTGGCCCGGTACATTTGCTCGCGTAAGGCCCGGTTATCGGCATATTTCATGAAAGGTCCCATGCTCGGGTAGTGGAGGGTGAAAATCCAACCTTCCTTGCCCTGTTGTTTGGCGGTCATGGCGGCCATTTCCTTGGCACCATCGGGTAGACCGGAAAGATCCTTCTCGTCCGTCACGTGCAGTTGGAAAGCGTTGGTCTCGGCCAACTCGTTCTTATCGAACGTGAGGCTCAGTTTACCCAGTTCGATCGAGATTTCCTTGAAGCGCTCCCTTGCCTCTCCTTCGAGATTGGCTCCCCCGTCAATGAACGATTTCCACGTGTTTTCCAGCAACATGGTTTGTTCGGGGTTGAGGTTCAACTGTTCTTTCTGAGCGTGTACTTGTTTCACCCGGTCGAAAAGTTGCGGGTTCATGTAGATTGCGTGACTGAACGAGGTCAGTTTGGGCGACACGTTCTGGGCGATGTCCTGCATCAGGCTGTCGGTGAGACAGGCGTTGAGGTTGAAGAATATGCCGGAAATGGCATTCATCCGTCCGCCCACGTTGTCTAATGCCACGATGGTGTTCTCGAAGGTCGGGGTTTCCTTGGAAGAGGCGATCTGCTCGACCTCTTTCCTGGCTTCCTCGATAGCCACGTCAAAAGCGGGTTCGTAATGCTCTGCCTTGATTTTATCGAATGGAGGCGTCTGGTGGGGCGTGTCAAAACTCGTCAATAGCGGGTTTTGTTCCGTCTTTCCGCAGGATGCCACAAGAAGAATAATTGCAGCCATAAATGTTGTCTTTCTCATTGTTTAATTAGTGTTCTGATTTGTATTCGAAATTTCGGTGGCGAAGTTACAGAATAGTTTGTAAAGTTCATAACGCCTGTAAAGTCTTCGCCGGGGAGACGCTTGAAAACTCGCGCTTGCCACGACATGATTCGTGCCAATGTTTGGATTTCATGGAAAGAAGTACTATGATTTACTTCTTCTTCCCCTTGAACACGATCTTGGGCTCGACGATCATCGGGATCACGGTGACGGTGATATCGAGATCGAGATTGTCGTTTTGAATTTTACCTTTGTGCGTGTAGGAAATGGTTTGTTGCCCGGCGGTAACTTTTCCTCCTCCTTCGAGGTTGAAGGTGGTGTCGGTTTCGATGACCTTGCTTTTAGCCGGATCAACCGTGATACCCCGCACGGGCATGGTGAAGTCCACGAGTTGCAGCGTCACGTTCTTGCTGGTATCGGCAGTGATCCTGATCTTGCAGGGGATCGGGCCTTCGGGAACCAGCGTCTTGCCGTTGGCATCGGGTTTTAGCATCGCTTTCACGTGATCGGGTAGGATGATCGTGGCCTCGCCCTCGTACAGGCCGGGAAGGGAGGAGACGTCACGTGCCCGTCGATCGCTACAACTGTTACAAGAACTTAACAACGAGGATGTTGTGATCGTCACTAGTAATATTCCGATAAAGAAAATAGTCCGTTTCATGAAGTGTTGATTTATTTTTGTATTTTCGACCGTTAAAAATAGAAACTTTTATCAATTAAACCATCAGGATTATGAAATTTGTAGGATTACTTCTTCTTTTATTACTTGCGGTCGGGGGATCGGTGAAAGCCACGTCGGTGGAGAGTTCGGACAAAAAGGATCACGCGGCTGCCGTTGCCGGGACGTACGAGGGGGAGGCCTTTATCGAGATCATGCAGCAAAAGATGAAGTTGAAGCTCGAATTGAAACGCACTCACCGGGATAGCGTGATCGTGGTGGTAACGGATTTCGTGCTGCCTAACGGGCAAAAGTTCAGTTATCGTTCAACGGGTGTTTCCGTGAAGCCGGTGGTGAAGGACGGTAAGAACGTGTATCAACTGAATATCTCGTTTGGCTATAATTATAACGGGATGCCGATGAAGGTGACCGCCACGGGAACGATCGTCAACGGTCAACTCGATTCGCTGGTGAAAGCCACGATCATGGATGCCATGGAAACAAAGGTGACTTACAAGGCGAAAAAGGTGTAGATATTCCCGCCGGAATAAAAAATAAAATCATACATTTGTATCACTACCAGAGTGTACAAGATGAGGAGTGATAGTCAAATTATCGAATTGTTGAAAGCGGGACGACGAGAGGGAATGGTTACCTTGTTTGATCGCTATTACAAGCCGTTGGTTTTATTCGCTGACGGTTTCCTGCATGATTTGTCCGGGGCCGAAGACGTGGTGCAGGAACAATTCGTGAAATTGTGGGAGGAACGGCTTTACGAGCGGATTCACGAGAAGGCGTTGAGCACATTTCTTTTTACCATGGTGAAAAATAGTTGTACCAATCAATTGATCCGGCGAGGGATAAAGACGGAACTTCTCGATTTACCTCATTACCAGATAGCGCAGGAAGAAGCCCGGGAATTCGATCCGGTAGTGATGACTACGATCCGGAAAGCTTTGGATTGCTTGCCGGAAAAGACGCGTAACGTGGTTGAGTGCGTCATGCTGGGAGGGCGCATGTATAAAGAGGCTGCCGATGAACTGGGGGTCTCTGTCAATACCGTGAAAACTTTGCTGAAAGCGGGGATAAAGGAATTACGCGTGTTGTTGAAAGATCAGCGGGGAATACTTCTCCTGTTTGTTATTCGTTTTACCAAAGTTTCTTCTCGATTGTCACATTTCACGAGTTCGGGAAAGAGGCTTTCGTGATTTCCAACACTTTTTCTGATAAAGAGGTCTGCATGATCATGGTGTCGTGCGGCTACACGGTGTATATGAGGAAGCTATACTTGATAGAATTGACCTTTGTATACAATGATTGGTCGTGAATTAATGCTTTGTCCGTGAGATAGATTAATCGCCTGATTTTGATGTGATTGCTTCCGGGGTTCTCCCGGGTACTTCCTTGCTTACTTATCGGGAACTTATCAGGAATTATTGTTAAGTAGTATACAAGTTGTCATTTCCTTTTAGATAATAAGGCGGGGAGTATATTTCGTGATGTATGGACATACAACGAGCAAGCTCCCTGTCTATTCTCGCTTAATCGCTAGTTTCCTTCTATAAATAACTATTCTTTGTACTCCTCTTTTTTATAAGAAAAAATAGTTCAACAAAGAAGTTTAGAGTGAAGAATATAGCCAAGAGGAAGAGTATTCCAGCTCTCCCTCTGTTTATAGAGGCCACTGAAAAAGTCGGTATTGTGATAAACAACTACCCCCTCCGGCTCCCCCTTACACAGGGGGAGAGTTGATTACCAAGCGGT
>OGIE01004056.1_pt1 | contig 14491 bp, 16 predicted proteins | sample 1571581 | NCBI WGS metagenome assembly OGIE01 (sample SAMEA2582021, study PRJEB24529) | metagenome | biome: Human gut stool | place: China | collected 2011
GATGATCCTTGAACGGGTGCAGGTCGGAAAGGTCAAGATAGACGATTTCCTCTTTCTCGGCGCGGGTAGCGTCACGGGGCGTAGGCGGTACTTCCGGGGCCGGGGGCGCTGCCTTTTCCTCGGGGGCCGCATGGGTCTTGCCAGCCTTGGGCGGCTTGGCCTGCTCCGGGGACGCTTTTTCCGTCTTGGGCGGGCGGCCTCGGCGGGGCTTTTCCGCTTTTACCTCTTTCTTGGCCCCCGGCTCGGTGGGCGTAGCTTTTTCGGCTTTTGCAGGGCGGCCCCGTTTGGGCTTGGGCTTCTCTGGCTCCGGCATGGGCTTTTTCCATTCCTGCTTGCTGTACTCGGTGACGGAAACAGGCTGGGCTTCCGGCTCCTTGGGGATGTCCGTCGGAGCATCCTTTTCCGGCGTGGAACGCACAGCGGAAAGGTCAATCACCTTTGCGGACGGAGCAGGGCCGCCGCCCACATCAGGGATTTCGGCCTGCTCCATTTTTGGGGCCTTTCCCGGCATTTCAGGCGGGGTCTGTTCCTCCGTGGTAGGGGGATGCTTGTTTTCTTCTGCCATGACACGAATAACCTCCTTGACAAGAATTTAGACCATGCCGCACGGCTGGCCCATATCGGCACACAGAGAAAACGCTGTCTGCATACAAAAACACCGCCTATGTCCTGTTAGGCGGTGCATTGTGTAAGGCTTAGCAGCTCATTTTCAGTTGTTTTTCTCTGTGTGCCCTTGTCAAGCGATGTTTCCAAAAGAGCTTTATATACATTTTCATAATCAATGAAAACCGCAACATTTGTTGGAACTCCGATTTGCTTATCTTCCATCATGTATCCCTTCTTTAATAAACTGGATGTGTGTTTGAAAAAGGTGAACACCGTTATGTATTGCCACCAGAAGACCACTTCTGTGGCACCAAGTCCCACCGTGAAATTATTATAGAGGATAATGATGGAATATTCAAGATTTCGTCGTATTTGGGGTGAAAATACTGGAGCTATGCCAGTTAGGGATTGGTTAGGGATTTAGCGGTTTTTGCCACTCTACCATACAAGGCTACAACCGCCATTTTACCTCTCTGACCACAGTTGGAATGTGGTCAAGTGAATCTCAAGAATCAAACTTTTAACGCAGAAAAACCGCCTAAAAGGCGGTTTTTCAAAGAAAGGTGGTCGGAGTGCAGGGACTCGAACCCTGGGCCTCCTGCTCCCAAACTTATCGGGAATACTTTTTCCGCTCGTTTATAGCGGTTTTCAGCCGTTTCCTATTTGTTTTACTTACTCTTTGACGCTCTTATCTCCACTGTTTCCGGGTGTTCCGGAGCCGTCTGTGGTAATCTATGTGGTCAAAAACGCTTCCCGCCCGGTTTTCGGTGAACATTCACCGGTGCCGGATGGGAAGCGTTTCTCGTTGCTGTGTGGTCTGTATTGTAACTCTGGGGAGGGTGTTATGCAAGTGTTTTCTGCGCAGACAGCAGCTCAAAGGTTGAGCCGCTATAGACAAAGAATACCCTCACGCATTTGCACTCTAAAGGTGAAATTCGCTTTCCCTCAATAACTATCGCATTCCCGTAATTTGAGGGTCATTTTAAGGGAAAGGATATTGAAATGCGAGAATGCGCTTGTTCATGTGAGCGTCGTTTTTTACACTGCCTTACTCGAAAAAATACTGCTTCATATCTGAGACACCGCCATCCTTATCACAGAACCATTCATAATCAGAAAGACAGTTACGGCAGTGGGCAATTACATCAAATCCGCCTGGTGAATGCTGGTTGTCGGCAATGCTCATGACCTCCAAGGGCTTCCCGCAGGCTGGGCACAGTCTGATTTTTCTTGCCTTACGAGTGGCACGCTCTCTCTGCTCTGTCTCAAGTGCACCTAAAAGGTCATGCCAAAGATTCGGATTCGGCTCGTGTTCTGCGTAATCTTCAAGATGCCGCCTAATCTCATCGGCAGCCAGTACGAGAAACTTATCATCCAGAAGCTGAATGTGACGCTTAATATAATCAGCGACTACCATGGGCATACAAGTATTCCTGCCCATCGCATACCGCATTGCCGACAGCAGGATCAAGCGAAAGTCAGAGTCGCAGATGGGGGCGAGCAGGTCCTGAGGGAACAGCAGAAACTCCTTGCCATTATTCATACATACGCGCAGTGGCCGCTGCTCTTCCGTTACCAGATTCAGTAGACTGTTAGCTTGATCTTTCAGCTCATCAACGGTGATCGATTCGTAGTCCTGAAACGGGTTTACTTCATAATTCATCATTTGACCTCCAATCAGTTTGTCCTCACGATGAGGTGTTGGCATTGTAGCTCTGACTGTCCGGAGGTTCAAGCGTTTCTTTCGCGGCTTGAAAAGAAATTGAATAGAGTCGGAATTCGTGCGGATTTATCATTTTCTTGCTTTTCCTGCCCAAATGTGCTATCATTATAAACAACGCTGTCAAGTGTTGGAATAGGCCTTGGCAGTATGGCTGCAATAGACCGAATGCTCTGCCAAGCGGCAGAGCATTTTTTGTATATCGGTACGGAGGAGATATTTTATGTCTGTGAGTTACAAAAAACTCTGGAAGCTACTTATAGATAAGGATATGAAAAAGAAAGACTTATATGAAAAGGCGGGTATCAGCCCAGCATCCGTCACTAAGATGGGGCGGAACGGGCATGTTACCACGGAGATTCTTGCGAAGATTTGCGCTGCGCTGGATTGCCGGATAGAAGATATCGTGGAGATTGTGCCTGACAATCGATAAACAGATAAAGACGATTTTAGGAGATCTATATGGGAAAAGAACTGTTTAAGAATATCCCCAGTAAAGTCGGGGATTTGGTCAAGGATGTACGCAATGGCCGCATCGGTCTGCCTGATCTTCAGCGTCCTTTTGTTTGGAGGGACAATAAAGTTCGTGAGTTGTTTGACTCTATGCTCAAGGGCTATCCCATTGGCTATATCATGCTGTGGGAGTCTCCAGTTGATTATGAGAGCAAAAAGAGCGCGATTGGAGATAACTCAAAAACCTATGAAGAACCTAAGGAACTCGTCATTGACGGTCAGCAGCGTTTGACTGCCCTTGTTGCGGCTATGTATGCGGTCAAGGTGAAGGACAAGAATTTCGCAGATCGTGAAATAAAAATCTCCTATAATCCGCTGACTCGCGAATTTGCCGTGTGGTCCCAGGCATACGAAAAGGACACCGAGTGGATCAGTCGCATCAGTGATGTGTTCCTGGCAAAAGAGGACAATTCCATCAGTTCTCTGCGGCGACATTTTATCAAGGAAGCCAACGAAGGCCGCGGTAAGAAAGAACTCCCCTTGCTGACAGACGAGGAAGAAGATAGAATCGAAGATAACATCAATGCGCTTCTGAATTTGTCTGATTATTCTCTACCTACTCTGGAAATCAGTTACACGGCAGACGAAGAAGATGTCGCAGATATTTTCGTCAGAGTCAATTCTGGCGGACAGAGTCTGACGGAGAACAACTTCATTCAGACTCTTATCTCCGTTTACGAGAATGAAACCAGCAATAAGATCAATGCGTTTGCAGCAGCATCCAGAGTACCAGCCGCCAACACCTCTTACAACACACTTTTGGCAATTGAACCTTCTCATCTGATTCGCATGGCCGTTGGCGTTGGTTTCAAGCGTGCCCGGTTGAGATACGCCTACATGCTTTTGAGAGGCAAAAATCTTGAGACCGGAAAGTTCTCTGATGAAGTCCGGCATGAAAATCTCCAGATTTTCAAGGACGCTTTGGACAAGGTCATGAACCTTAACAACTGGCACAGTTTCATTAACATCGTGGCAGAGGCCGGATATATCAGCGACAAGCTGATTGCATCGTCCAACGCTATCGTTTTCAGTTATGTCCTTTACCTGATCGCCAAATACGACTACAAACTGGATGCGGCGCAGTTGAAGAAATGCACCAGCAAGTGGTTCTTTATGAGCACCATCACATATTTCTACACTGGCTCCACGGAGTCCGAAGTGGAAAAGCAATTTGCAGATCTGCGTGATGTTCATGCGGCGGCAGAGTTCATTGCCTATATTGACCGTGTAATCGAAACACACTTCACAGACGATTATTTCAGTTTGACTCTACCTAACGAGCTGAACAGCGCTGCGGCTATTTCTCCGGCGTGGTATGGGTATGTGGCAGCTCAGATCGTGCTGAATACTCCTATGTTGTTCAGCAACACCCCAGTATCCAAGTATTTCATGTTGGGTTCCAGCGGAACGAAGAATGCTATCGACAAGCATCACATTTTCCCGAGAAACTACCTGACCGGCATTGGTTTTACCAGCGACCGTGACCGGAACCAGATCGCAAACTTTACCTATCTCGACTACGCCACCAACATCGAGATTTCAGATAAGGCGCCCCAAGACTATGTCTCTCATTACCGCCAAAAACTGGGCGAAGAAGGTTATCGCAAAACCTGCAAGGAACACGCTCTGCCGGATAACTTCGAAAATATGGACTACATGGAGTTCCTAAGCCAGCGCAGAATCTTGATGGCGCAAACTGTTCGCAAGGCTTATCAAAGACTGTGTGAGTGATATTTACAAACAAAGTCTTTCGAGGTGGTTGCTTGCCGTACACAGAAACCGGGGGAAATGTTATATCCAATATTTAGAACTCACATGGCACGGAAGGGGTCCCGCAATGATTACAATTGATTCTTTAATTGGGCAGATGAAAAGCCTTTTTGCCATTAAAACACCAGTTCGCTTCGATACGCCGGAGTATATTCAATTTTATAATGACCTAATTCAGTACATTTACGAAAATCACTTTGAAGAAAGCGATGAGTGGAAAATCATTTCCCGTAATCTTGTTTACACCTCAACGCAAAGAATGGCAACGGGAGAAGGAAATACAATTTTGATTCAATTAGATGCCTTGAAGCGCAGGGAACTGGAACTCCGTTTTGCGATTGACTGGAAGCTGGTTCACCCGGATATTATTCGGGTGGCGCGGTCACTGTATCAAGATGGCCATTATTTTGAATCTGCACGCAGTGCCTTTATCGAAATAAATGCCAGAGTCAAAAAGCTTTTCCCAGAGCTTAGAGGAAAGGACGGAAAGCAGTTGGATGGCTACCCTCTTATGCAAACAGTTTTTTCGGCCAAAACTCCTAAGCTTGTGATTGCAGACACCTCAACGGATACAGGCGAAAATGTTCAACGAGGATTTATGGATATGTTTGCCGGAGCAGCGGCTGCCTTGCGAAATCCAAAGGCTCACGAAAATGATTTCATTACAGCAGAGAATGCGGCACGGCAGTTAATGTTTGCCAGTATGCTAATGTACGAGCTGGATGAGGCTTTGGAGCGAGAGGAAAACAGCACCATAGCGGCAGTTGAAAAAGTTCAATTGGTTGCTGATACGGATTTCGCAAGCAACGGACACAGAGGAGGATAACGGATGGATTACAGTTTATTGATTGCCTATTTGCGGCAGAAACAATATATTACGGATTTGGAAAAGGATATTCTGGATACATGGAACGAGCTTCAGAAATCCCCATTTGACCGCAGTTCTGCGCAACTGCAAATTATGCAGAATAACGCAAAACACCCGGAGATTCTTGCCGCAATCAAGGCGCTACCAACAACGGTTATTCGCCCTTTTGATCAGGTAACAGAAAACGATATACGATATAATTTGGGGGAACAACTCGAGGCACTTGCCATGAAAGAGGGGTGGCCAACCAATGGCTAATAAATTGGAGCTGACGTGGTATGGCAAAGACGAACCGATTCGGGTAGAACCGCGCCTGCTGATTGAAAACACGGCACTGTCCAACACCGCAGCCGACCCGGACACGCAGAATATGCTGATCCACGGAGATAACCTGCTGGCACTAAAGGCACTGGAGAGCAAATTTGCCGGGCAAGTAAAGTGTATCTATATCGATCCGCCGTATAACACAGGTTCTGCCTTTGAACATTACGATGATAATCTGGAGCATAGCCAGTGGCTCAATTTGATGAGACCACGTTTGGAAATTCTGCGTTCGTTACTCTCTGATAGTGGATCTATTTGGATAAGTATTGATGATGATGAAGGACACTACCTTAAAGTACTGTGTGATGAAGTATTTGGACGTAGCAATTTCGTAAGCACCGTCATTTGGGAAAAGAAATATGCTCCCCAAGGAAATGCTCAGTGGTTTACAGATAGCCATGATTTTTTGCTTGTTTATGCAAAAAATAAAGTGGGATGGACACCCAATCTACTTCCAAGAAGTGAGTCAATGAATGCAAAGTATAAGAATCCAGATAATGACCCGAAAGGACTATGGAGACCAGACAATGCGACCATTAGCTTATCTGGAGGTCAGCGTGGTGCTCAATATGCCCGTACTGGATATTGTGAAAATATCTATGAATTGAAAGCCCCTAATGGAAAGACATATTTACCACCTCAGGGAAGATGCTGGTATTATCCAGAAGAACGGATGATGCAAGCTATTGAGGAAGGCAAGATTTTCTTCGGAAAAGATGGGCAAGGAGCGCCTCAGTTGAAACGATATCTATCAGAGGTTAAGCAGGGCGCTACTGCAATGACCATTTGGAAGCGCGATGAAGTTGGGGATAACCAAGAGGCAAAACGAGAAGTAAGAATATTCAATCCAGAAAGTGTATTTGCAACGCCAAAACCAGAGCGCCTTGTTGAACGTGTTTTGACGTTAGGGAGCGCCCCCGGCGACCTTGTTCTCGATTCCTTCCTCGGCTCCGGTACTACTGCTGCCGTCGCACAGAAAATGGGGCGGCGCTGGATCGGCGTGGAAATGGGCAATCATGCCTTTACCCATTGCAAAGTGCGCATGGATAAGGTTATTGCCGGGGAAGACCCCGGCGGCATTACCAAGGCGCAGAGCTGGCAAGGCGGTGGTGGTTATCGTTTCTATGAGGTAGCACCTACGCTCATTAACAAAGACCCCTTTGACGAATATGTCATCAACGAGGACTATGACGCCAATATGCTGGCAGCGGCGGTCGCCCTGCATGAGGGATTTCGCTATCAGCCGGATGGAGACCTGTTCTGGAAACAGTCTGTAGGCAACGAGAACAGCTACCTCTTTGTGACTACCCGCCACCTGAACAGCCCCTATCTGGACTCCATCAAGGACACCATGGAGGAGGGCGAGTATCTGATCATCGCTTGCCGCTCCTTTGACAGCGGACTGGACAAGGCCTACGATAATATCACAGTGAAGAAAATCCCGCAAATGCTGCTGGAACGCTGCGAGTTCGGCAAAGCGGATTACAACCTGAATATCGTACACCCGCCGGTGTATGATGATTGCGACGAGGAGGAAGAGGATGTCTAACGATTTTCCGCTCTATACCACAGACTATATCAGCGGCGTCATGTCCCTCCGCAAGCCGCAGTCGCAATCGCTGAAGATTCTGGAGGAAATTACAAACGCCGTACAGCTCCGCAAGGGAATGAATCTGAAAGCGGCACTGGGCGCTGTCCACGCTATGTATCCGATCTGCTCCGATTTTGAGCGTGACTTTATGTCCCTGACTTTTGCTCTGGCAACCGGCGTCGGCAAGACTCGCTTGATGGGAGCCTTTATCGCCTACCTTTACACGCAGCACCATATCAGGAACTTTTTCGTGGTTGCTCCCAATACCACGATTTTTGAAAAACTCAAAAAGGATCTCAGTGATAACAACAGCGCCAAGTATGTGTTCAAGGGGCTTGGCTGTTTCAGCACGCTACCGCAGATCATTACGGATGACGATTACCGTGAAAAAACGCTCTCCCTGTTTGAATCCGATGTTCACATCTTCGTGTATAACATCGATAAATTCAACAAAGAGGGCGCAAATATGAAAAAGGTGAACGAGCTCATCGGGGACTCGTTCTATCAGGCGTTGTCCGACTTACCGGACCTTGTGCTCATTATGGATGAGTCGCACCATTACCGGGCAGAAAAGGGTGCGCAGGCACTGAACGAGCTGCATCCGCTGCTGGGATTGGAATTGACAGCGACACCGTTGGTGACCAAGGGAAATAAGCAGGTGCCGTTCAAAAATGTGGTATATGAATACCCTCTGTCCAAAGCGATCGAGGATGGCTATACCCGCACCCCATATGCCGTGACCCGCTCGGACATTGATTTCTATAACTTCGGTGATGAACAGCTGGATAAAATGATGCTGCTGGACGGCATCACCTGCCATGAAAGCACAAAGCGCAAATTGGAAGTCTACGCTGCCAATCACGGCAAGCCTGTGGTGAAGCCGTTTATGCTCGTAGTTTGCAAGGATACGGATCACGCAACCTGGGTGGAGCAATTCGTAAAGTCAGACGAATTCCGTGGTGGTGTGTATCGCAACAAAACGATCATCGTCCACTCTAAGCAGAAAGGCGCAGAGACCGAAGCGAACACTCGACTGCTTCTGGATGTGGAAAATCCGGAAAATCCGGTGGAGATCGTGATCCATGTCAATATGCTCAAAGAAGGCTGGGATGTCAACAACCTCTACACCATCGTCCCGCTTCGGACAGCCGCATCCAAAATTCTGCGAGAGCAGATGGTCGGTCGTGGCTTGCGCCTGCCCTATGGAGAGCGCACCGGTGACCGGGATGTGGATGCCGTCATGCTGACCGCCCATGACAAATTCAATGATATTCTTGCGGAGGCACAGAAGGGTGATTCTATTTTTAAGGCCGGGAATGTTATTAAAGCAGAAGAAATCAAACCCGAAGAAGTGGTCTATACCCAGCTGACAATAGAAACTGATCCGGATGTTGAACTGGAAAAAGCGTATGCTCATACTCAAATTGAAAAGGCAGCTACCACAGATGCACTGATCAAGAAGGCAGCTGATTTGATCAAAGCAGAGGTTGAGCAGCACATTCAGCACACCCCGGCGCATACGGTCACCCCTGTGCAGGCACAGCAAATTGTAGAAACAGTCAAACAGAAGGTCGCTGAGGATAAGGATCTGGGACAGACCTTCAAGGAGAATGAAATGCCGCTGGCAGCATGGATGCTCTACCAAACCGAGGAAACGCACAGAGCTGCCGTGAACAAATTTATTCCGATTCCCCGTATCAAGGTAACGGATGCCGGTGTTGAGGAATATGTGTTCGTAGACTTTGATTTGGACATGGCAGATTTTACCCATGTGCCGATCAAGAATGAGCTGCTCGTTCAGAATCTGGAGGATATGCAGGACCGGCAGCGTATCAAGGGCGATGCAATCGATTTTGAGGGCTACAATCCGAAAAAGGTCATACTGGAGCAACTCCGACAGAAGCCGGAGATCGACTACGAAAAATGCTCCAAGCTGCTGTTCAAGCTGATTACACAAGTCTGCGACCGCTACGAAATACAGTACGGCACCAATGGAATGCAGAACATCATTATGATGTATAAGCGTGATATCGGAAACAAGATCTATACGCAAATGCTGCAGCACTTCTATTGTGAGAACGGCTTTTTGCAGGAAGAGGTTGTCGGCACAAGAGATTACAACCTGCAGCAGTCTTACAGCTGTGCCGAACGGGTCAATCTTTTCTCCGATGATTATACCGGGAATATCCAATCAGTTCTGTTTGAAGGTGTCAAGCGGGGCGTATTCAGCGCCGTCAAGTTTGACAGCCGCCCCGAACTGGTACTTGCACGGGTGTTGGAGACGGACACCGATGTGCAGAACTGGCTTCGCCCTGCTCCGCAGGAATTCAATATCACCTACAATCACGGGCATAACTATGAGCCGGATTTCGTTGTGGAGACCGATGATACGGTTTATCTCGTGGAGGTAAAGGGCGAGGACAAGCTCAGTGACCCGGATGTTATCGCCAAGAAAAGGCGCGGCATTCATTACTGTGAAGTTGCCTCTCGCTGGGGAAAGGCGAACGGCTATAAGCAGTGGAAGTATCTTTTCATTCCGTCCAAGCAAATCATGCCGAACTCGTCGTTTATGCAGTTGGCAAAAATGTTTCAAACCATGTAAGCGTGGACAGTTTGTGCTGGCTATTGAAATGGCCGGAAGTGGTTTCCATGAGGCCGGGAGCAAGCAGGCAGAGCGAGATATGAAGAAGAACTCCGTTTTGGAGAAGTGCGCTGTTCCGTTCCTGGGCCTCCGTACAGACGGCAGTGGAGAAAAAGAAAAAATCCGGACTGCACTAAAGGGAGAATGATTATGCCGAGAATTATCAGAAACGCAATCAGATGCAAGAAATGTGGAGACGTCATCGAAAGCAAAACTGTCCATGATTTCAAGTTTTGCAGCTGCGGTTCATGCGCCGTGGACGGCGGCCACGACTACTTTCGCAGATGCGGGAATTGTGAGGATTGGGAAGAACTGTCCGAAGCAGAAAAAGTAGAGAATAACGGCGCGTTGACTTGATCATGCCTTGCGGAAATTGGTGGTGCCAGGATATCGCTTATCATCATTCGCAATGTCACCACGAATTGCCCAGGGCTGTCATCGTCATAAAAACTCTTAGCATGGATGCAAACAGAAGTAAAAATTGCTTAGGGGTATAGTTAACCTGCGAGCCCGCACCACGAGTACCCCGCATCGCAAATAGCGGCTGAAACACAATGTTCCAGCCGCTATTTTTCTGAAAAAGTTTCAGTAGCTATTTCCGTCGAACTGTGGTATATGTTTATGCTGCAAGGAGGCGAGCGCATGAAATACAAGCTGCTGAAAGACCTATACGATTGCTTTTGTACCCCGCCTGAACTCCAGGCTCAGAAACAGGAAATTGATGAATGCCATCAAGCACTTAGCAAGGTACTGGGCAAACTGGAGCGTCGGCTGGTGCTCCAGATCATCGACGCAAAAGACCGTATTGCGGAGGAGACCTCCATCGACAGCTTTATCGCTGGATTTGAACTGGCGTGGAAACTCTCCGTAGAATTGAATCACTACGAAAATGAGCGCTCAGTCTCCTGCCAAACGGCAATGGGATCAGGCGCTCGTTTCGCATCTAAGGAGGAAGAGAAATGAAGAAACTCATCATAGTGACAATGATTGCCGCATGTGTCGCCCTGTGCGCCGCTGTGTGGCCACATGGCAACGCGGTCGAGGAAACACCCGTCCCAGCCGCAGAAACCGCTGTGAGCGCCAAGGAAGCGACCGTTGCGGAAATTGAGGAACCAGCAACACTGGCAGAGAAGGAAAAAAGAACGATCCCGCAACAAGAAGCGCCCCAAGAAGAGCAACCTGAACCGAAGACAGGGCCTATTGAAACACCCGTAGCTTCCGAACTCCAGCTTTCCACGGGGCAAGCACCCGCTAAGAATTCCGCACCAGAGCCAACTCCGCCACAGCCTTCTAAAGAACTGCACCCCGGCGACAAAGTCTATGTGGCGGGCTTCGGATGGGTAGAGTACGAGGGACCTAATCACAGCAAAGATGGCACGGACATTTACGAAAACGGCAACAAAATTGGGATCATAGGGTGAAATATGCGGAAAACATTCAAAATGGGGTTAAGTCGCTATTGACAATCAAACTTTCTATGCTATTCTATAATGATTTAACCTCGATGTTGAATGGGTGGCATGGGCAAGAAGGAGAGTATGCATGGCGTATGAGTTTGTTTGCGAGTCCGAAGCAAAGCGCTATTGTTCGGATTGTTCAAGGACCCTTAAGAAAACCTGCGAGTTACTGAGGACGAAGGGGATTTCTGCACAGTTTTCGCTTGTTGGAAGCGGCGCAAGGAATATGATCACAAGAAACGGAGATGGTCCGTATGACCTTGACTACAATCTTTTGATCATGAAGGCAGAAGAAAGATATTGGAATGACCTGCGGTTGCTAAAAGAAACGGTAAGAAATGCTCTGAACCAGGCGGAGAGGAGAGAATTCTTTTCGGATGCCCAAGATTCAACTTCTTGCTTGACTGCACTGCTGCATTTTAAGGATACTCCAAATGTTGAATTCAGCTTTGATGTTGCTATTACCACGAAAAATAAAAACGGGAATTACATGCGCTTGATACATAACAAAAATGTGTACGCACTGGGCTTGGATCAATACACATGGAACGAAGTGCCGAACTCTCATCAAGTAAAAGATAGAGCGGATAAACTGAAGAGAGCGGGATTATGGCAGAAGGTTCGGGACAGGTATCTTAAGAAGAAAAATGTGTATCTGTTTCGACAAGATCATAATCATCCATCCTTTGTGGTGTATGTGGAAGCGGTGAATGAGGTTTATAGCAGATATTTCAATAGAGGAGGTGGGTACAGTGTGCAATCGATTTTTTGACTACGATGACGGCGACTTCGCCATGAGCATTTCGGATAATATGGCGATGGACTCCGATGGGGATCTCATGCTGCGCATGGGCGATCACATGGCGATGGATATGGACACCGGCGATATTCACATGATCTCATCATGGTCTGATGACGACGGAGAGTAGAGCATAGGCAGCGGCTCAACGGTTGAGCCGCCACAGACAAGGAAAACACTTTCAAAATCCGGACAGAAAAAAGTAGCGGGACAGGCCATAAATGCTTGTTCCGCTCTCTATATCGTAATAATCGGCAGTAGCGCAAATGCAGACATATAGACCGGTCAGAGGTTTAGGAGCTTTTCTCTTGACTGATTATCGGCACACCGATATAATAAGAGCGGTGATGTATATGACGATCCAACAGATACTGCGGGAAAAGAATCTCTCCCGCTACCAACTCTCTAAGAAAAGCGGCGTGCCTTGGGCAACACTGGCGGACATTTGCTCCGGCAAGACAACGCTCTCCCGATGCAGTGCCGGAACATTGATGAAGCTGTCCTCCGCACTGGGTATCCCGATGGAGCAGCTCATTACGCTGACCGTGGAGAAACCGCAAATGCATGGTGGCAAGCCGACTGACCGAACCTATTTGGAAAAGAATCTGCCCGCCAGTTTGGATAAAGCGCTCCGTGAGTACATTCAGGGCGAAAAAGACAAAATGTCTTATATGGACTGCCTGTGGGGAGAATTATATAGCGCGATCAATTCCAATCAATGGAGCAATGCCATCACGCAGGAGCAGGCAGACTATCTTCGTGCAAAATATTTATGAGGGGGTGAGAACCTGTGATTGATTTTACCAACTGCCCAGTCAACCGCTTCCGCGCCTATGGCGGAGCCAATGGTAATAAAATCAATATCACCTATCAAGGACACAGTTATATGCTCAAGTTCCCGCCAAAGCCCAGCAGGAATCGGGATATGAGCTACAGCAACGGCTGTATCAGCGAATATGTCGCCTGTCATATTTTTGAAATGTTGGGATTTCGGACACAGGAAACTCTCCTCGGAAACTATACGGACAGCCGCGGCAAAACAAAGCTGGTAGTTGCCTGTCGGGATTTTACAGAGGGCGGAAAACGGCTCATCGAGTTTGCCCATCTGAAAAACACCTGCATCAACAGTGAACAGAACGGTTATGGAAAAGAACTGTCCTCCATTCTGGAGGCCATCGAGGAGCAGAGTATTTATCCCTCCGATGAGCTGTGGCAATTTTTCTGGGACATGTTTATTGCGGATGCGTTCCTCGGAAACTTCGACCGGCACAACGGCAACTGGGGATTCCTGGTGGATGAGGAAAAGCGGCAGGCAGAGCTGGCGCCGGTCTATGATTGCGGTTCCTGCCTATACCCGCAGCTTGATTTGGAACGGATGAAAAACATGCTGCAAGACGAAGCGGAAATTGACCAACGCATCTATACCTTCCCAACTTCCTCTATCGAAGAAGGCGGGAAAAAGATATCTTATTTCGATTACATCTCCTCACTGAAGAATCCTGATTGCAATGAGGCGCTCAAGCGTGTCTGTTCAAGAATCGACCTCGACGCGATCCATAACTTTCTCGAAGGTGTCCCTGAACTGCTGCCGATCCAGCGTGAATTCTACCTGACCATGCTGACCGAGCGCAAGGAGAAAATTTTGGATTACAGCTTGGAACTTCTGATGGAGCAGGAGCAGCACACCTCACCGACGCTGGGAATGTAAAACCGAACACTCAACTCAGGGAGCCGCGCCAATTGGCGCGGCTCCCTTTTTGCGTCCATGGTATGTATGGGATTCAAAGAAACGGAATGGCGTATATTTTAGGATATCCGGCATGAACATGAAAACGATTTTTAAGCGTGTGGATCGCATAGAAAAAAGGCCCAAAAATTGCTGAAGAACGGCAATAGGTAGAGGAATGTTAGAATTGTCCCTCATGAAGCTGTTGGATGGTATGGAACTTCTATTTGCTGTCTCAAAAGATACGCCGCGATAGACAAAGAAAAAATTTTCTAAAACAGGGTGTGCAAAACATGTTTTCCTCCGCGATAAGTGGAGGGATTTTTTTAAGGCATTTAGCAGGGAGCAATTCTCTGTATTCAAATCGAACTGAAAGGAGTGATGCCTATAGGCTGCGTTGTAGCTTCCGTCAACAAACATCAAAAATTATAAAGGAGGAATCCAATGCAAGAATCCACATTCACCAACTACGACCA
>OGIE01004063.1_pt1 | contig 14468 bp, 12 predicted proteins | sample 1571581 | NCBI WGS metagenome assembly OGIE01 (sample SAMEA2582021, study PRJEB24529) | metagenome | biome: Human gut stool | place: China | collected 2011
ATATTTAACGCCTTTTATTGCTTGGATTTTCAAATAAGAAGACTGAGGCAGCTGATCCAATGTCCAAGCCTCTTTTGCCACAGTTTTGAATGCCGTCAAATAGAGATTTTGTGTTGATCCACAGCAGCCCTGAGCAGCCAATTGTTTTTGAATCTCTGTCAAATGAGTACGTTTCAATTTTGACCAATCGGCTGTCTCTATATCTTTGGCACCTAAAAAGTTAGCTATGTGCTTTAAACAGTTTGAAATCGTGATAACTGAGCGGGACGATCCTAGTCTTGCCAGATAAGCGAGGGCCGGATTCTTTTTCACGGATGATATTGTGGTATCGGCTGCAATCATTTTCTTCAAAAAGTCCAATGTTAGATAGCAAAGACACGAAAAAACTGTTCTTTGAATGCCTTTGTCAAATCCGCAGCTTGTGTCTGTGTCAAATTGACGCCGGTTACGATGACTTTTCCGCCCGTTAAAGAAATATGACCAACGAGTGACTTGGAAAGTGTGCCGGGCAAATACTTCTGGAAGAAATCCGTCAAGCTAACCTTAACTTCCTGTGGAATGGAAGAGCCAAGGCCGACATAATGGAGGTTTTGCTGTCCTGCTTTGCCGAGAGAATCAAAAATATCAAAAGCATTATTCGTCTGAAGGGTTCCCGAAGAAGTCATGAATCCGCTCTGGATCTGGAACCCGTTCTGGAAATTAATGTTGCCGGTGTTGTGCAGGTTGCCGGTAATTGTGTAGCGGTTCGCTTCCGTCCAATTTCCGTTATTCGTCAGCGTTCCGGTGCTTGTAAGATTGCCTCGAGTATTGACGTTTCCAGTCAATGTTAATCTGGCAATGTTTTCAAGAGATCCGCCAAGATTTGAGTTGCCGATGGTTAAAGTGCCGGAATTTTTAGTTGACCCTCCGGACTGGTTGAAATTAGTGATAGATAGAGTTCCAAAATTACTTAGAGAACCGTTCTCTTTATTGATGGTGCCAAAAGCATAAGAACCATTGGTTACCGAAACTTATCCCGCTTTTTGCGTCAGGAGCCCCGTTTGATTAAGCGAACCCCCGGCTAAAACGAACGAGCTTCCTATTGAAAAATTGCCTGCTCTCTGGCCGACGGTAATTGGTTGCTGTGTTACTAGCGAGCCGCTGTTCAAAACAAGTTCATCACGGATATAAATATTATTGGTGGGATTTTGGTTAAATGAACCTCCGTTAATGTTAAGATGGCCAATTTCTCCGGAAACATTCATGTTTTTAGATGCGAGATTGAAGTTTCCCCAATTGTTAAGAGTTCCGATGCTAAAACTGCCTGTACCTGAGGTATGGACATCCGTTCCCAGTCCGCTTCCAGTTTTGTGTCCGGTATTAAAGAACGAACCGTACAAATTCATTGTTCCGCTAACAACCAAGCGAGAGGTAAACGGAACGTACTGATAGTTGACAGCTCTAGAGCCTAGATAAAGCCATCCGGAAACATTTAGATCTCTTGTTGTTAAAGAAGCATTGACGTTACTTGCACTTCCGTTCCCTACTTGACCAATAGAAACCCATGTTTCTGGGCCGAAACTTGTTGTTCCGTTGACTACCAAATTGACATTGGGGAAGTGTTCGTTGTCAGAAACACAGCCGATTAACAAATCATCATCCGAATTCGTTGTAGTCGTTCTAAGGTTGTAATCAAAATTGCCATTGATCGTTGTATCTTCACTGATAAAGAAAATACCGTTGTACTTATTGGGTAACCTTGAATCTGCATTGAGGACATTCCCATTTATAACAACTGCGGCTTGTGAAGATCCAGACAGCAATAGACCAATAGAACCAATAGAACCAATGAGTACAGTTGCTTTTCCCGCGCTTTGGCTCACAGCAGTCATCGCCTCAGAAACTGCAACTAAGCATTCTCGGGACTGGTTCCAAATCTTTTTAAAGATTTTGTTCATATTTTTCTCCTAGGGAAAGAAACGCAAACGTTTCCATCAGCACTGTTGAGAAACAGCACTGGTGGAAACATTCGGGAAAAGAAGAAAAAACTTTGCTTTGAATGCCTATGTAGAGAGACAAGGCGAGTCAGTCGAAAAATAAAAAAATACCTCGGAAAAATTCCGAGGCAACCAAAGGGAGGGTCTCTCTATTAACTATGGAGGGTTAAGATTCACAAATACGATTAAGTTGTACTGTCTCTGCAATTACTTCTTGCTCTGATCCGTCTTCAAATTTTACACAGACAATACCGTCCGAAGCTTTTCGTTTATAGAGAAGTTCACATTCCCTTCCGTCAACAAGACAAAAAATTATCGGTTTTTTATAGAGCTGCTCTTTTGTTTCTTCATCCGGGAAACTTTCTACGGATGGATCAACATCATCAAAAGAGTCCTCACTAGGGCTTTCTTTAAATGCTTCCTCTGCATTCTCTTCTTGCTCGCTGTCTATCTCATTTTGATCTTCCAGAGGCTGGTAGCAAGATTCATCAATCTTTGCCCCCGGGAAAAACTCGTCAGCTTCTGCTTGAGATTCTTCAGCAACTGCCTCCTTATCTGAAAACTCGATTTGTTCACCTTCTATTTTTTCGTTTTGCTCTTGAGGCAAAATATCGGCGGCGTCTTCAGATTCAGTCGAAAAAGTTGTTCCGGAACAACTTTGAGGATTGAAGTTGTTCGCCTCTGCTTTTGAAATAAACTCCCGGCCTTCAAGGAAAGTCTCTACTTCTGAGGGATGCTCTATCCATTTTTTATAGAGAATATAAGCCGTCTGGATACTATTTATTTTCTTTTCCGCTAAGGCTGATTGAATCTCTTCCGGAAACTCTTTCCAAGCTGAATACTTGGACACCAGAGCTTTTTCCAATCCAAGTTTCTCGGCAATTTCTACCTGTTTTTCTCCTAAAGAAATCCGCTCACAAATAAAGTCAGCAACCTCAACGACAGTTAGTGAAGATCGCTTCAAATTTTCCGCCATCTGAGCATAGCTAATGTTTTCAGCGGCAATAGAAGTATTCACAATCGCTTTAATTGACTTAGCCTGAAGGAGTTGGCTCGCCCGAAAACGCCTCTCTCCGCTGATAATTGTGAACGTATCATCTGAATTAGCTCGGACAACTATTGGCTGAAGCAGCCCATATTCTTGGATACTGGCGGATAGCTCTGAGAGTTCCGCGTCATTAAATTGTTTTCTTGGCTGGTTAGGATCAGGTTTAATTTTGTCTAATTCGATGTCTAAAATCTTGCCTTCAGTATTCAGGACTGACTTTTTGCCGCTTGCGATCTTACTTAGCCGATTCAAGTTCAGAGCCATTTCAATTATCCTCCCTGGAGCTGTTCACAACGGCTAAACTTCCGTCCTCGTTCCAAACCACACGAAGAGGATTGTTTTCAGGTAAATTAAGAGCTGCTGCTAAATTTAGAAAAACCGTCCTTAGCTCGTACCATGCCTCACCGGGTTTTGAGTTTTTACTTACCCATACCGGCCGATGCTGTCCTTGTGCCGCTGCATATTCATTTCGATTAAGAATCCATGCCGGTTTTAGACCGTTTTCCTGTTTCAGTATCAGATCTTTTGCCAATACCCAAAGCTGCTTAAAGTTTTCAATCTGATAAGGCTTCCTTTCGACCATGTTCAATACCAATCCTGCAAACTGAAGTTTCTCATTGATGGTCGAAACCTCTTGGGCTCTGCCTAAAAGCATTTCTACTCCCTCGAGAGCTTCTTGTTTCAGGTTGACAGGGCAAACGTAATGGGTTGCAGCTAATAGTGCAGCAATCTGGCGAATATCGTATGAGGGATTGGTATCAATAATGCAAATATCAAAATCGTCTTGGATCTCGTTTAAGCTGTTGAGCAAATTTTCTACAAAGCCGTTATGAGCTTCTTCACCGCTTCGCTCCAGTTCTTCCAAATTTGTATCTGCTCTAACTAGAAGCCGGGCGGCTCCGGTTGTTCTCAATCCTCCTTGCTGCATCAGCAAACCTGAAGAAACATTAGCGGGCTCAAAAAGCTTTGAATCAAACAAACAGTTTGAAGAATGCGCCTGAGGATCTAAATCGATAAACAAGGTGCGTAAACCACGTTTCAAGGCGCAATAGAACGCAAATTGTGTTGAAAGGAATGATTTTCCAACACCACCTTTGTTGTTAATTACGGTCAGAGTAATCATTTTTAGTTCTCCGGATAATTTGCATACGGAAGGTTAATGGCTTTAAAAGCAACTACAGAATCGTTGAAAAAATCCCAATGACCTTCCTTAAACGTTGAACAATAGCCTCTTAAATGATTCTTCAGCAGAACTTCACAAGCCACACCTTCAGGCGGCTCACAAGAGGCTACAGACGACCAGCCTAGGGCCGTTTCGGGATCAAGCAGTGCTTTGGCTGAAGCAGGAACGGGAGAAAAGTCTTTGAAGAAAAGAATTTTGTCTGAAGGCCATTTTTGCCATCTTCCTTCCTTAAATTTATCGACGACGCATCTTCCGTCATTCAAATAAATCATCCACTTAAAATTAAAGGGATCACCGGGCAACAGTTCGTTTTTTATAGGTGGTAAAACGTAAGGCCAGCGGTTCCAGTCATGAACCTGATATGGCTCTTCCCGAAGGATATGTTCTCGATCTACGCTGATAAGCATATCCGATCCGGTTTTAGATACGGTTCCCGGTATTGCAAAGGTAATAGAGGTCCCATCCATCCGTTTTAAAGCTTCTTTAACAATCGAATCCAAATGATTGTCCGGATCTTCCAGCGCTGCCGTTATAACATCCAACAACTCAGTGCTGAAACTTTCAGTGGGTGTACTGTCATTTGAATCAAAAACGCAATTTTCTGCATTTTCATTAGTCATCTTTGTTCCTCTGTTGGGATTAAAGTGTTGGGAGTTTTTAATAACTGAAGGCCGGTTTCTGCTCGACGTTTTTGAAAAGAAGGGCAGAAGTTGTCTTGTTTCTGCGTTTTCTGGCGGCGCGACTTCTCAGAACAAAATCTGTATCATTCCCAGACCTTGTTGTTTTTTCGGAAATGCTTCTGAAAGAAGAAGCAGAGGACCCTTTTGAGACGAAATCTTCTAAGTTTCTTGAGGGAAGAAAAACACAGGGCTCGAAGCGCCTTGGACAAGCGCCGAGCCCTTGAACAAGGAGATTAGTCGTGCAAGTAAACGTAAAACGACTATTGCTACTCCTTATCGTGTTGAGGGAATTATCCGTCAGAGCTGACTTTGTTGTCAACTTTGAGGGCTCTGTTTCTCTAGCGGTAATTGGGGCAGGTGCGCTGTTGCTTTTGATTAAACGATAGCGTCGAGCAATGCCGGGACGGTTGTTTTGTTCCGGCATTTTTTCTGAAGCATACAACGAAAGTTCATTTTGACTCCGTAAAACAGCAACGGCCCAACTGCTGGTAACAGTTGAGCCGTGTCTAATCTTTGGAGAAAAAGCGATGCGGTCTAAGAACTCGCTAATCTTCGTAGAGAGATTAACACAACTGAACAGAGAAGGATTTACCTTCAAAGTTAAGGTCGGAGTGCCTCTAGCGCTGCTCGTGTTAATCATCTCGGCGGTCGCTGACAGTTGGTTTTCATAACCGTCAGCTGTGTTGATGTTTGACGCAGGGAGTCTCGATCCCGATTCGGGGCTTCCGGCTGTTTTTCTCAGCTGTCTTAACATAACGATTTCCTCCGGAAACTTTCCCAGCCAAAGACCACTAAACGGGCCTGTTCACATAACCTGTCAAAAGATCTTTCTTCGAGGTAGGCTTCAATGGAATCTGCACCGGAAAGCCTTAGATTTGAAACGGCAATCATCGGTTTCATTTGTTCATACCGGGCGTTGATGACTTCAAAGAGGTAGTCTTTTTCTCTCTCGGAAATCCCTCTAAATGCACCGATCTCGTCCATGATCAGCAGATCAACCGAAACATATCGGGCGATAATGTTTTTCACGGAACGGTCTTTGTCATTCCAAGATGATTTAATGTCCTCTAGCAGCCGGGTTACCGTTGTGTAAAGGACTGTCCTTCCCTGCTTGATCGCTTCATGACCTACGGCGCAGGCAAGATGTGTTTTTCCGGTTCCCGGAGTACCGATCAGTAAAAGAGTTTTACCGCTGAACCAGTCAGTTTTTAGCTCTTGAGCGAAATCCAAGCAGCTTTTAAGGGCCTGATATTGACCTTTTTCAGTCGCTTCATAAGCCTCGAAGTTCTTGTCCGCAAAGCGCTTGGGGATCATGCTTTGGCCGAACAGTTTCTTGATTTTGGTTTCGGCCAAACATCTCGGACATCCCGCAAACCAACGGCTCCCCGTGCCATCGGTAGATTTAATCCCGGCAGTAAACCAACCGTGAAATTCGCAAAACCCGGCTTCAAACCGACTTTCATCAATTGACTCTCGAGGGGTAAGTTCTTTTTTTTCAGATACTTGAGAGGAAATCATGTCAACGTCCTTCCGTCTTGCGTTTGAGAACAAATGTCCCGTCCGGGTTGAGCCGTTCGATCCCCTCCATGTAGTCAATGTCTCGGAATCGCTTGGGCTGAGCCGATTCGGAAGCAGATTGTCTTGCATTTTTACGGTTTGAAACCGCAGTCAATTCGTGCTGAAGGGACTTGAGAACAAAGGCCACTGCCGAACTTAACGGCTTGCCTTCCTTGTCTTTTGCGGCCTGACAGCGTGCAAACACCTGAGCAATCGTGTCATAGTCGAAGCGGGACATACCGCCGGCGGCCAGCTCCAAAATGAGATTTTGGTTTTCGGGATTTCTGGATCTCCAGCGGGCAAGTGCTTTTTCGTCCAAACCGAAAAAGACCAAAACTTCTAAAACTTCGCCGATCATCCAAGCCGATTTTTCGCGCGCGAATAGGTTTTTAATTTTTAAACTTCTATCCGATTCCGATACAGATTCCGATTTATTAAGACGACTCTGCACAATGAGTTTGCGGATGAGTACAACAAAGACACTGATGCTTCTCAGACGATCAAAGGTTTGATCATTGGTGCCGAGTCCAATGATCCGAATACCAATTCGATCAATATTAGTATGGGATTCAAAGATGTCTCCCATACCGATAAAGTCACAATCGAAGGCGGTAAAGAATTGGTTCTTGTCGGCAATGCCGTCAATGCAATTCCTGAAGGTTCTTTTGGTGATGATGCCAACAAACTGCTGAAGGATTCTGCCGACGGCGGCTCCATTGACGTGAATAACGGTACGTTTACGTTCGGCTCTCACGGCGGGGTTGCACCGACAGTCGGATGGATTCTTTCCTCCAATATCGGAGAAAACGGAGCTTTGGAAGCCAAGAACGGCGAATTTGCAGATTGGACTATCGCAAACAACGGTAATGTTCACGTTCACTCCAATGCCATTTTGCACACCAACAGCCTGACCGGCAGCGGTTCGACCGTTAATGAAGGAAAAGTCTCTCTGGACGAAAAAGACGGAAGTCTTCCGGTCTTTGATGTCACCGGAAATTTCCTGAATAAGGGCCAGAACTCCGTCTTGGACGCTTCCAAGGTTGACAAGGTAACGGTATCCGGCACACACGCCAATGAAGGCAAAGCCAATTACAACGATATGCTGATTGCCGAGGGTGGCAGCTCTAATAACAGCGGTACGGAAAAAGGAAACATCCTCACCGTTGAAGGAACTCATACCAACTCCGGTACGTCTACTTGGAACGGTGTCACCGTTGCCGATAAGGGCAAAGGCGAAAACGCAGGCAAGCTCGATGTCGGCACTGTGTTCGATGTGATCGGTGAGTTTGTCAACAAGGGCAAAGACGCTGTTCTTGATGCTACCAAGACAGCCGTGACAACTGTTGCGGGTCTGCTGCGCAACGAAGGAACGGCAAACTATGACGATATGACCGTCGCTTCGGGCGGTACGTCGAACAACTCCGGTTACGAGAAAGGCGACATCCTGACGGTTGCCAACGGCGGTCAGCACACCAACAGCGGGACGTCGATTTGGAACAATGTCACGGTTCAAACCGGAGCAACTTCAACTGTTGATGTAGGCGGCAAGGAAACAATCAACGATACCTATGACATTGCGGGCAAACGAACCAACAAAGGCGAAGTTGACGCAACGAAGGTTGCCAATACTCAGGTTTCTGGGTCACTCGACAACCAAGGAACCTCGAATTATGACGATATGACCGTCGCTTCAGGCGGTACCTCGAACAACTCCGGTTACGAGAAAGGCGACATCCTCATCATCGAAGACGGCGGTGAGCACATCAATTCAGGAACCTCGATCTGGAACAACCAAACCGTTCAGGTCGGAGGCTCGGCCACTACCGAAGAAGGAGGCAAAGAAACCATTAATGACAAGTATGTCATTGATGGTGAGAAGACGAATAAAGGTGAAATTGACGCCACCAAGGTCACCGATACCCTTATTTCCGGGACACTCGACAATCAAGGCAAATCTGAATACGACGATATGACAATTCAGGGCGGCGGTACGTCGAATAATTCCGGGTACGAAAAAGGAGACATCCTGACGATTGACCCGGACGGCGAACACAATAACTCCGGCACGTCCATCTGGAACAACGTTGTTGTTGCGGGCGGCGACGTGAACAACACGGGAGATATTGAGACCGGCAAACTCACCATTGATGACGGCCTCGTCAAAATCGACGGCGGCAGCTTGAAAGCAGAAGAAACCGACCTTAACGGCGGAGACCTTGTTATTGGAAACGACAGAGAACCGATCGAGGAAAACCACGTCAAGGCTGAAATCAATCCGAAGAACGACGTGATCGACACGAACATTTACGTGAAGAATAACGGCGACTTGAACTTGGGACCCACAGGCGGTCTTGATTGGGCCGATTCCATCGGATCTCCGACCGTGCCGGGCGGCACACCGAGCCGATTGGTTATTACTAATAACGTGACAACCGGTCCGGGAGGAGGCATTGCCGTAGGCCCCAACGTTTGGACAGATAAAGACAATCATGTCCAGATCGGAAACGGTGATTTGTATTTTGCCACAGACTCTCTGACGGTTATTGACAGTTCTATCCTGACTGACGGTAAGAGCGCATTCAATACCACAAGCGATATTGCGAAAGTGACTGTCGAACCGGGTGCAAACCTTGTTTTAGGCAATATTGAAGAAGTCGGCGACTACACGATTGTCAACGGCTACATTACGGGCGGAAACGAGACTAACGGAATGTGGACCGGCGGCTGGACAGGCGACAATCTCTACGCTCTGCCTCAAGACGGCTCCGGCATCAACTGGATTCTGACGCTGCACAACGATCCGAGCAAGATTTGGGTCAATGCAACGCTGGCCGATGTCCGCACTGTCTATCCTGACATCGCCATTCCCAACATTGCTAACGACGATCTGCTGCACTGCAAGAGCGGTGACGCAGGAGCCGAATTTGTTTGCCGCGTTCTGCGCGATAAAGAGCTTGATGTTGCTGGTAAGACCAAAGTCATCAACTCTGTAGCAAATATCGCCTTTGCGGGCGGCGCTATGAGCGTTTCCATAAACGACCTCAACACGGCTGCCGACTCCATCGAGGGCAGAGTTTCCATGCGGAACGAAGCCTTTACCGAGTACGGTGTTATGCGCGAATGGGATCGCGGAAACGATCTTTGGGTCGATGTTATCGGAGGTAAGCAGAAGTACAAGAGCCTGAGTGCCACCGGTATTTCTAAAGCCGGATTCGATACGAACGCCTACGGTCTTGTTATGGGCTATGACCGCAAGTTTGCCGGTAAGTCCGTCATCTTAGGCGGCGCTTTCAGTTACAACCACGGTTCACTTGATTCCACCGGCGACGTGCTGAAGACCAAGAACAAGTATGACAGCTTCGGTCTGCACGCTTACGGCGCTTACGCTCCCGTCGATAGAGTCAATCTGATCGGAACTTTGAGCTGGATGCACAACTCCTCTGATATTACACAGTCGATTAATGCAGCTGGATTCAACAAGGCCGATGCTGATGTCAAGACAAATCTGTTTAGTCTCGGCGCTCGAGCCGAAGCCAATCTGCCGGGCGGCAAGGCAAACGTAATTCCTCACGCAGGACTGCGTTATGTGTGGGCCAAGTCCGGCAGCTACGACACCAAGGTGGACGGTAAGAAGGTTTGGGGCAACACACCGGACGCTACCAATACTTTTCAGCTGCCTATCGGTGTTGCGGTTCGAGGCGACATTATGACCGTTTCCGGTTGGAATGTTCGTCCGCAAGCTGATCTGACGTTCATCCCGCAATTCGGGGATACCGAACAGAAGACGAAGCTCAGCAATTTCAACGGTGTCAGCGACAAGCTGTCGGGAGAATTTGCGGGCAAATTCGGCACCAGCGTCAATCTAGGCGTACAGGCCGATAAAGGTCCGACAACGTTTGGTGTCCGCTACGGATTCACGGCCGGCACCAAAGGCAAAGCAGACCATGCCTTCAAATTTGAGTACAGATACCGCTTCTAAAGAAAACTCTTTGCGGGGCGCCTCAGAGTGCCCTGCAAAGAATTCAAAACACTAGAAAAAGGTACTCATATGCATACAGCCCAACAAAATCCAAATATTAAAAAATGCGCGGACATTCTTTCCCGTGACACTTCCAAAGCAATGGTTTTAAACCGTTACGGTTCAACTCCTGAAGAAGCCCAAAAATGGGGTTATGTCAAAAACACCTGGGAGGATCAGCAGTTCCAGAATGCGAGATTTAACGCCTTTATCGAAAAGGCAATGAAGGGTGATCCTTGGAGAGACGTAAATGGAAAAGACTTCTTTTGAGAAATTAGCTGAGGATGTATCGTCCAAATTTGCCGATTTGATCGAAGCCGGAAAAGCGCCCTGGTCAATGGGCGGCTCCATCCCGGAGTATCCGGTTGACGCCATAAGCGGAAAACCGTTGGCTGGTATTACCGCGTTGCAGCTGCTGATGAAAGAAAAGAGCGCCGGTTTTTCTGACAACCGATGGCTCACCGAGCCTCAGATTGCTGCGCTTGGAGGGAAAATCTCCAAAGGAGCCCGAGGCATACCGAGCGTTGTCTGGACAGAAACAACAGCGGGAAAACAGACCCAAACCAAAATCCCGACAACCTACTACAACGTTGAGCAGTGTGAAAACCTCTCTCGGCTGCCGCCCCATTCGCCCTATAACCATAACCCCCGCGATCTGATGTCTGACATCTGCATCGGTTTTGGCATCAAACCCGAGCAGGAGTTCGGCAACCCGAGCGCGTATGTCAATAAAAAAAGAGAACTGATTTTAGGAGACTCTTCTGTTTATGATCCGAGCGGGAAAAACTACGATAAAGAGCGCTTAAACTCTGCCCTCGACGGCATCCGGGCCGTGACGAATTTCGTCAATTATCAAAAACATCAGGACTTTGCCAAACAGCCCGAAGACGCCAATGAACTTGCACTCCGAGAAAAATTAGCTCGGACATTCATGCAGTCTTATGCGGGAAACAGATTCCCGATCCTCGACAAGGACGCTGAACAAGCCGAAAACAAAAACCTTGCGGATTTTATTCGGAAGCACCCCGCATCTCTTTTTACTTCGGCGGCGGATGCTTCACGCCTGGTTGACCGGATCATGGAAATAAGCGAGCGAAGCTATATTTTGTTCGACTACGAGCGTCAGGACGCTTTCATTTTGAAAGCCGGAGAATGCAGAAGTTACCTCGCCAAAGAGTTTTCCAAACTCAGCCTCTCAGGGACGCTCCTAAACAACGGCGAAGTTCGTGAATTAAAGGATTCGCTTTTCAAACAAGGCTATTTCTCTCCATACAGCTGCAATATCAATATTTTGAATCCCGTTGCAGAAAAGAACCTGTGCAGCCAATTAAATCACTGCGGTTTTCAGTTTGTTGAGAATCGAAATAGGGATAATTTCTTATCTCCCTACGATGCAGACATACTTTTGGCTGCTCAATCCAGAAGCGCCACGATGGCAGAAAGAGCAGAAAAAGCGATTTTGGAATCGGCAATTCCTCCTGACCCCTATAAAAAGGGTTGGCTGGAAACAAAGATCAGTGATCGTCAGCTCTCCCAAGATGAAAATGATTTTGTCGCAGCCGCTAACAAAACCTGGAATGAAATTGCCTATCAGAGAAGGACTGCCGATAAAGATTTCTTTTCTCTCAAACACTGCTGGGTCGTTGATTTTGATGCCGATACGGTCAGAAAAGCGACTCTTAAAGACGCTGTTGGAAAAGCGGCCGATATGGCTGACACTTGGATGGAAAAAGATCATAACTATGGTTCCTCCGTCAGAAGTCCCATCAGAGAAGCATGTCGGGAACTTTTCAACGCACAAAAAGACTCGTCTGAATATGACGACCTGTTCGGCAGAGTGAAAGCGGAAAAAGAACTTTCTTTCTGCGACCGGATTCTCAATCCGGCCAGAGACTCGGACGGAAGAGGAAATATTGTTCTGCGGGACTTAAACCACAAAGGCTTGGTCATTTGCAGCGACCCTCGGACGCTGCCGGAAGTCTGCTCCTGGGGACCGGAAACTCTGAAAACGCAATGCGCGGAAGTTTTGAAAAAAGAAGGCTTAAGTTTTGAAGCGATTGAAACGCTGGGAAAAAATGAGCCGGATTACAAAAAGCTGGAACACTTCAACGATTTTTGCAATGCGCAGAAAACGTTCTATTCGATTGAGAGCAAACGAAGAGAAACCGAAGAACTGAATTTAATGAGAGAAACCTTCTCCGATCCAAGTCCGGAAAAAGTTGAAGCGATTAAGGCTGCCGCCAGAGAGCAGATCCGCGCAATGAGGCTTTCACCGAAATTAGATCAGCAAAGAGGGGTGACGCAGCAGTCAAGCGCTTCTGACCGTGAAGCAAATCGAACGCAGCAAGCACCGGAGCGATAACCATGGCCTGGAAAAAGATGACTAAAAATTCCGTCTTAAAAAGACAACAGGCAGAGTCGATGTTTGCCGAAGGCTTCGGGCCTCACAAAGTCTCAAAGTCTTTGAAAGTGAATTTTCACACGGTGCGTGATTGGCAAACCGCGTTTATTGCCAAGCGGGAATGCAGAAACCAAGGAAATACGTTAATTAACCGCACGCTTGCAATGAACCTATTTAGCTGTGGTTACGGATACAGAACCGTCAGCCGGATCTTGCGGCTTTCCAGCATTTGGCTCAGTCGGGATTGGGCCAGGCAGCATCGCAAGCTTTCAATCATGCAAGCAAGGAAAAATAAGAGGAGCAAAAAATAATGGACAAGAAGATAGCTCTACCTCTTTACTTTCTTGAAGAGTTCGCTGTGAGACCCGAGTCTCGACAAAATCAAGGCGTCTCCTTCAATTCTGTATATCAAGAGCCAGTCAGAGGACAGATGAAGTTCATGGTGCGGCACCCAATGTCCTACCAAAGGATGGTCTTTCCATTTGGAATCAAGGCATTGATTCTGTATTTGACCGAGAACTGTATCAAGGATCTCCATATTTTTCCCGGATTTCCTTGCTCGTTTCAAGTCCTTCTTAAAAGCAGAGGTTATTTTGACGCGCATTCTTCAGCAATTTCCTTGTCCACTTCTTTGAGAAGTTCTGCAAAAGAAGAATATGTCTTTAATTCCTCCGGCCTCTCATTCATCGCTTCAATAGTCTCCTTGTTAGGGACGTATGTACTAAAAGGAATGTCTCGCTCATTGACCAGTTTGGTCAAGGTCATTCGCACCAAGTCGGATATAGAAAGACCCATTGCGGAGAGAATTTCGCTGGCTTCCAGTTTCAATTCTTTGTCGAGTCGAACCCGGATAAAAGAATCTGCGGTACTCATAAAAGCTCCTTTTAAAGAATGCCTACATTGTAGCACCAATATAAAAAAACTAATCTTCGGATTTCTTGCGCTGCTGCCGCTTTTTTGTCAGGCCGATGACTTCGGAGAGTTAGCCAAACGCTGCGCCCCGTCTGTTGCAGAGGATACGCTGAGGGCCATCGTTAAAACCGAGTCCGGTTTTAATCCTTACGCAATCGGGGTCGTAAAAGGAAAAGTTAAGCAGCCAAGAGCCTACCACGAAGCAATGAGCACCATTGCCGAGCTGGAACTTTCCGGCGCGGATTATTCCGTCGGATTAGCACAAATCAATCGAAAAAATTTCTCAAAGTACGGAATTAGCGCTTCTCAAGCTCTGGACGCCTGTACCAATCTGAAGGTGGCCTCTCGGATTTTAAGTGCGTGTTTTCAGTCTGCCAAACAGTCCCCCGCATCCGATGGAAAAGCTCTTCACGATGCGTTGAGTTGTTACTACAGCGGCAATTTCAAGACCGGATACCGACACGGATATGTAGACAAAGTCCGAAGCAATGCCGGGCTCTCGCCGCTCTCCGTGCCCTCGATTCGTGAAGTAGAAACATCTATATCCCAACAATCTTTAATTGCCGAAGGAGTCCCCGGCAAATCAAGCGGACTCATTTTTTAACCTTAGGAGAATTTTTATGAAAAACAGCCTCAATCTTTCTTTTTTTATCTTTGCTGCATTGGTTCTCGCGCATGAACCGGCACTTGCGG
>OGIE01004068.1_pt1 | contig 14446 bp, 16 predicted proteins | sample 1571581 | NCBI WGS metagenome assembly OGIE01 (sample SAMEA2582021, study PRJEB24529) | metagenome | biome: Human gut stool | place: China | collected 2011
AGCAGCTGCCGCGCCTCGCTCGCCGTATCGGCACTTAGAATTATGCGGTATTGCCTTAAGAAACGCAAAAACCGCCGCAGTGTTACACCGCGGCGGGAAAATTTTCGGGGATTATTTTACAGCGCACAGGGGGTAAAGCCGTCCTTGCCCAGCACCTGGACCTTCGTGTAGCCCAGCTCCTTCAGCTTGGCGGCGACAGCCTCAAAACCAAAGGTCAGCGCCTTGGTATCGTGGGCGTCGGCGGTGATGACGACATTGCCGCTGAGCACCAGCCACTCCTTCAGAATCGCATCGGACGGGAAGAAATCCTTGCGGAAACCGCGGTACACCGCAGAGGTGTTGACCTCCAGCACGCAACGGTTGCGGGCGGCGGTCATCAGCGCGGCGTTGGCGGCGGCGGTGTAGCGGGGGTCATTCTCATCAAAGAACTTGCCGTCACCGTTGATCTTCTTGATCAGGTCGAAGTGGCCCAAGATCGTGGGCTTTTTCTCGGCGACCTTGGCTACGTTGGCAAAGTATGCCTCGGCCACGGCCAGACCGTCGCCGTCAAAATCGTCGTCGATGCAGGCGCGCAGATCCTCCTCGCGCCAGTCGATCTCATAATACTTGCCGGTCTTGGGCCCCTTGACATAGTGCGTGCTGCCGATCCAGTAGTCGTACTGGGTCGGGTCATCGTCGCTGAACAGATCCCATTCCAAGCCGCACAGAATGTCAAGCTTGCCGGCGTAGCGCTCCTTCAGCTTGGCGACCTGCGCCTTGTACAGGGCGGTACGGCTCTGGGTCATGCAATATTCCAGATCACAGGGGGTGTGGCTGTGCCCGCTGAAGCCCAGCGTTTGCAGACCGTTCCGCCATGCTGTGACCGCAATCTCGTCCAGCGTGTTCTTACCGTCGCACAATTTGGAATGAACGTGTACAGAGCTTTTCAGGTATTCGCCTGCCATAGTTACTGCATCCTTTCCTGCTTGACCTTATGGTCAATTACGTGTCGTTTTTCGAGTTCCTTCGTGATGTCCTCTACGGAAATGCCCAGCTCGATCATCAGCACCATGACGTGGTAAGCCAGGTCGCTGATCTCGTAGATGGTCTCCTCCCTGTCGCGCTTGGAGCCTGCAATGATGACCTCGGTGGATTCCTCGCCGACCTTTTTGAGGATCTTTTCTAGGCCCTTGTCGAACAGATAGGTGGTGTAGCTGCCCTCCTTCGGGTCGGTCTTGCGGCCCTCGATGAGTGCGTACAGGCCTTGCCAGGTAAACTGCTTCAGCTCATCGGAGACATAGACCGGGTTGAAGAAGCAGCTCTCCGCGCCGGTGTGGCAGGCGGGGCCGGATTTGACGACGTCGATGACGAGCGCGTCCTTGTCGCAGTCGGCGGTGATGGAGACGACCCGCTGCACGTTGCCGGAGGTCTCGCCCTTGCGCCAGATCTCCCGGCGGCTGCGGGACCAGAATACGGTGCGGCCCTCGGCAATCGTCAGGGCCAGCGTCTCGGCATTCATGTATGCGAGGGTCAGCACCTCTTTGGTATAATGGTCCTGTACGATGGCTGGGATCAGGCCGTTTGCGTCAAATTTGAGAGTCTTGGAATTTCCGGTGATTTCCATGGTGGACACTCCTAAAGTAATATAGTTTAGTGTACCTCTTTTTGTGGGTTTTGGCAAGAGGTAAAGTGTAGGTTTGCTATTATTACGCAGTAGGGGCCGGGCATGCCCGGCCCGCGACTTTCCCGCAAGAGGACACTTTTGGGAATGTTGCGGGCCGCACATGTGCGGCCCCTACCGGGTGGCTGCATGGCGAAGGGGCAATCACACCCGCATCTCTACCCCGTTCTCCCGCAAATACCGCTTCAAATTGTTGATTTCCACCTGCTTTGTGTGGAAGATCGACGCGGCCAGACCGGCATCTACTGCCGGGTGATTGCGGAACAGCTCAAGGAAATCCTCCTTTTTGCCTGCGCCGCCGGAGGCGATGATGGGCACGGCGCAGCGTGCGGCCACGGCGTCCAGCAGCTCCAGATCAAAGCCGTTCTTCACGCCGTCGGTGTCGATGGAGTTCACGACCAGCTCGCCTGCGCCGTTTTTAACGCCCTGCTCCAGCCAGTCCAGCGCGTCGATGCCTGTGTTCTCGCGCCCACCCTTGGCGAACAGCATGAATTTGCCGTCCACACGCTTAATATCGGCGGAGAGCACCACGCACTGGTTGCCGTATTTCTGCGCGGCAGCCGGGATGATGCCGGGGGTGCGGATGGCCCCCGAGTTGACGCTGACCTTGTCCGCGCCGCATTTCAGCACGCGGTCAAAGTCGTCCAGCGTGTTGATGCCGCCGCCGACGGTCAGCGGGATAAAAATCTGGCTTGCGACCCGGCGCAGAATATCGGTGAACAGTCCGCGCCCCTCGACGCTGGCGGTAATATCGTAGAACACCAGCTCGTCCGCGCCGGAGGCGTTGTAGTACCGCGCCATCTCGACGGGATCGGCCATGTCCTGCAGCCCTTCAAAGTTGACACCCTTGACCACGCGCCCGTTTTTGACGTCCAGACAAGGAATTATGCGTTTGGTTATCATGTCCTCATTCCCCCTCGTACAGCCTCACGGCCTCGGCCAAATCAATCGCTCCCGTATAAATCGACTTCCCCAAAATGGCTGCGTGGCAGTGCATGGCGGAAAGCTCGGCCAGCTCGGCCATGGCGGCAATGCCGCCGCTGGCCGTGACTTCGATGCCGGGAATCGTCAAAAGCTCACGGTACAGCGCCATATTGGTGCCCTGCATCGTGCCGTCCCGGGAAATATCGGTGGCAATAATGGCCTTGACGCCCGCATTGGCGCAGCGGCGGCAGAATGCCACGCCCGGCTCGGGGGTGACCTCCTTCCAGCCGTTGACAGCGACAGCGCCGTCCTTCATGTCAACGCCGACGGCGATCTGTGCGCCGTATTTCTGTGCCATTTCTGCCGTGAAATCGAAGTTTTTTACGGCCACCGTGCCCAGAATGCAGCGGTCCGCGCCGAGGTCAAGATACCGTTGGATGCGCGCCTCGTCGCGGATGCCGCCGCCGACCTCGATTTTGAGGCCGCCCAGCTTGGCAATGGCGGCAATCGTCTGCAAATTGGCCGTGGTGTCGTCCTTGGCGCCGTCCAGATCGACGACATGCAAATACTTCGCACCTGCGTCGATAAATTGCTGCGCTTGGGCGACGGGGTCTGCGTTGTAGACGGTCATCCGGTCGTAATCGCCCTGATAAAGCCGCACGGCCTGGCCGCCGCGCAGGTCAATGGCGGGGTATAGCTTCATGGTACTTCCTCCCTCTCGCTTACAGCTCGGCAAAGGCCTTTAACAGCCGCAGGCCGGTATCACCGGATTTTTCGGGGTGGAACTGGGTGCCGTACACCAGCCCCTGCCGCACCGCGCCCGTGACGGGGATGCTGTAGTCGCTCGTCGCCAGTGTCGATGCAGCGCAGTTTTTGGCGTAATAGCTGTGTACGTAATAGACGTACTCGCCGTTTTTGACGTACTTGAACAGCGGGTCGGCCTCGCGCCCGGGCACAATGTCCATGGCATTCCAGCCGATGTGCGGCACCTTGAGCGCCGGATCGGTCAGGTCGTCCGCCAGAGGGCAGACCTCGCCGGGAATCAGGCCGAGGCCGCGGTGCTCGCCGTACTCGCAGCTTTTTTCAAACAGCAGCTGCATGCCTAAGCAGATGCCCAGCAGCGGCTTTTTCTGCGTTTCCTCGCGCAGAACGGGCACAAGGCCCGTGGCTTCGAGCTTGGCCATTGCGTCGGCGAATGCCCCGACGCCCGGCAGCAGGATATGATCCGCCGCCCGCAGGTCTGCGGCGTCGCGGGTCACCCGCACCTCTGCGCCCAGGCTTCTGACGCTGGACGACAGGCTGAACAGGTTGCCCACGCCGTAGTCAACGATTGCGATCATGTATGGTTCTCCCCCTCTGTATAAAACTTATCCATGGCCCAGCGGGCCGGGTTGGTGAGAATGGAATCATAGCCCTTCAGGCGCGGTGTCTTGCGCTGCGGGAGCGGCATTTATTCACCCAGGATCTCATCCAGCGCCGCAAAGAACCGCTGCATCTGTTCGGGTGTGCCAATCGTGATACGCAGATAGTCCGAGATGCGCGGCGCGTTGAAGTGGCGGATCAAAATGCCGCGGGCGCGCAGCTTTTCAAAAATTTCCACACAGGGCATACGGTCCGTGGTCGCGAACAAAAAATTTGTGGCCGAGTCAAACACCGTGAACCCGCGGCGGCGCAGCTCGTCGGTGGTGTGGGTGCGCTCGGCAATGACCTTTGCCGTTACATCGGCAAAATAGGCCTCGTCGGAGATCGCCGCCGCGCCCGCGGCCTGGGTCATGGCGTTGACGTTGTAGGGGCTGTAGCTGAACTTGACGCGGTTCATGTCGGCAATCAGCGCGGGCCGCGCAATGCAGAAGCCCAGCCGTGCACCCGCCAGATTGTGCGTTTTGGAGAAGGTATGGGTGATGACGAGGTTGTCATATTTTTCCAAAAGCGGCAGACAGGACGACCCGGCAGGCGCGAACTCGACGTAGGTCTCGTCCACGATCACGATGTTGTCGGGGTTCGTTTGCAGCACCTCCTCGATGGCGTCCACCGGGGCCAGCAGGCTGGTGGGCGCGTTCGGGTTGGCAATGACAATCGTTTCGTGCAGGCCGCAGTATTTTTTCAGGTCGATGGTCAGGTCAGTCTCCAGCGGGATGATGTGCTGCGGGATGTGCAGTAAATCACACAGCACCGTGTAAAAGCTGTAGGTCACATCGGCGAAGGCCAGCGGCGTGCTCTCGTCGCAGAACGCGCGCAGGGCCAGCAGCAGGTTCTCGTCGCTGCCGTTGCCGCAGAGGATATTCTCCGGGCGCACGCCCCAGTGGCGCGCAATGGCGGCGTTGAGATCGCCGTTGGTCAAATCAGAGTACAGCCGCAGCCCCGGCACCGCCGCGGCCACCGCCGCCGCCACGCCGGGCGCGGGCGGGTACGGGTTTTCGTTGGCGTTGAGTTTGACAATGTCAGCGATTTTAAGCTGTTCGCCGGGGGTGTACGGCTCCAGCGAAGCGAGGGTTTTGGTAAAATAACGGCTCATGGGTGTTCCTCCCCGTCCGAAGTGTAGAATTGATCATGGGGCCATTTGGCGGGATTGTTTTGGATGTATTGGAAGATTTCATCATAATCCCGCGGCCCGCGTATGACATGATCGTAGTAGGATGTTTGAAAGAGGGAATGGCCGAGGTGGCGTGTAGTCCCCGTTTTGATGGCACGAACCATTTGGTGAATCGTAGGGCGGGATGCCCCCATCCCGCCGCCGTTCCCGGGTGCATGGATATGAAAAAGAATGTGCAGATGGTTCGGCATGATAACATACGCATCCACGGTGACATTGTCGTAAACCGTTTCCGTGCGGCGAATTAAATCGTCCACAATTTTCCCGGCAGGCAGCAGTTGAACCCGCGGCGGGATGAGGGCATCCCGCCGTACGGATGACGGAAGGTCAACAACGATCCGGGAAAGATTGTGCGCCTTATTTTTGGTACACACTGTTATAAAATACGCACCCGGTTCACTATAATCATGCTGCTTCAACCTCGGATGCTTCCTTTTTGGCAAGCTCATTCCTCAAACCGGATCGTCACACTCTTGGCATGGGCATGTAACCCCTCGTGCTCGGCAAAATTGGCGATGCGTCCCTGCACCTCGCCGAGGGCCTCGCGGGTGTAATAAATAAAGCTCGACTTCTTCACAAAATCATCGACGCCCAGCGGGCTCGAGAACCGCGCCGTGCCGCTGGTGGGCAGTGTGTGGTTCGGGCCGGCAAAGTAGTCGCCCAGTGCCTCGGGCACGTTTTTGCCCAGGAAGATGCTGCCCGCGTTCTGCACCGAGTTCAGCACCGCGAACGGGTCATCGACGCAGATTTCCAGGTGCTCCGGCGCAATGATGTTCACGGCCTCAATGGCCTTGTTCATGTCGTCGGTGACAATAATTTTGCCGTTCGTGTCCACGCTGGCGCGGGCGATGGCGGCGCGGGGCAGCTGCGGGATCTGCACCTCCAGTTCCGCCTGCACGGCCTTGGCTAAATCCCAGCTGTCGGTGACGAGCACCGGGCTGGCCAGCTTGTCGTGCTCGGCCTGGCTGAGCAGGTCGGCGGCGACCCACGCGGGGTTGCAGGTGCCGTCTGCCAGCACGAGAATTTCCGACGGGCCTGCGATCATATCAATGCCGACCTTGCCGAACACCTTCCGTTTTGCCGTGGCCACGTAGATATTGCCGGGGCCGACGATCTTATCCACGGCGGGGACGCTTTCGGTGCCGTAGGCAAGGGCTGCCACGGCCTGTGCGCCGCCCGTCTTAAAAATCAAATCAATGCCCGCAATGACGGCGGCGGCCAGAATCGCGGGGTTCACCTTGCCGTCCCGTCCCGCGGGGGTCGTCATGACGATCTGCCCGACGCCCGCGACCTTGGCGGGAATGACATCCATCAGCACGGTGGACGGGTACGCCGCCGTGCCGCCCGGCACGTAGACGCCCGCGCGCTGGATGGGGGTGTACTTCTGCCCCAGCACGATGCCGGGCTTGTCGTTGACCACAAAGTTTTTGTGCAGCTGCTGCTCATGGAAGTGGCGGATGTTCTCGGCGGCCATCTTCAGCGTCGTGATGAACTCGGGATCGGTCTTTTCCAGCTCGGCAAAGGCTTCCTCAATTTCGGCCTGGCTGACCCGCACGTCGGTCAGCTCGGCGTGGTCGAATTTGGCGGCGTACTCGATCAGGGCGGCGTCGCCGCGGGCGCGGACGTCCGCAATAATCGCATCGACGGTGGCCTCCACGTCGGCCTCGGCGCGGATGTCACGGTTCAGAATTTCCTCGGGGCGTACCTCATCAAAGTCATACAGACGGATCATTTTGCAAGGGCCTCCTTCATCTTATTCAGCAGCTCGGTCAGCTGGGCGTATTTGAACTTGTAGCTTGCCTTGTTGGCAATGAACCGCGCCGAGATCGGCATAAACTCCTCGATCACGGTCAGGTCGTTTTCTTTTAAGGTCGTGCCGGTCTCGACAATATCGACGATGACGTCGGACAGGCCCAAAATCGGGGCCAGCTCAATGGAGCCGTTCAGCTTGACAATGTCGATGTCGCGTCCGCGGCGCTCGTAGTGGTCGCGGGCAATGTTGACAAATTTTGTAGCTACGCGCAAGGCGCGGCTCTCGTCGTCGGTGAAGCCCGCAGGCCCTGCCACGCACATCCGGCACTTGCCCATGCCGGTATCCAGCAGCTCATACACGTCTGCGCCGGACTCGGTCAGAATGTCCTTGCCGACAATGCCGATGTCCGCCGCGCCGTGCTCGACGTAAATCGCAACGTCGCTGGGCTTGACGAGGAAGTACCGCACACAGGCGTCGGGGTTCTCGACCACGAGCTTGCGGGTGTCGTTGTAGTCCTCGGTGGCGCTGTAGCCCGCGCCCGCCAGCAGCTTGTACGCCTTGTCGCCGAGGCGGCCCTTCGGCAGGGCAATGTTCAGCCAGCTTTTCTCGCGGCCCTGCTGCTGCACGGGGGGCAGCGGCGCGGCCAGGCGCTCCAGCTCGTCTAAGTAGATGGCAAAGCCGATGGCGTTCGCCCCCGGCGTGAACCGCTGCATCAGGTAGTCATACCGTCCGCCCTTGAGCACCGCGCACGGGATGCCCGCGACGTAGCCGGTGAACACAAGGCCGTTGTAATACTCCATTTCGTCGGCCATGCTCAGGTCCAGCCGGGTGCCGCGGCCCGCCTCGCCCAGCGCATTCTGCAAAGCCTGCAATTCCTCCAGCGCCGCGCGCTGGGTCTCGCACCGGCAGGCGGCGCGGGCGGCGGTCAGCGTTGCACCCAGCGGGCCGTGCAGGTCGAGCAGGCCGGTCAACGCGGCAGCGGCGGATTCGTCCAGCCCCGCGGCCAGCGCGGCGGTGCGCAGCTCGTGGGCGTTCTTGGCGCGCAGGAAATCAAGCAGCTTCGCGCGTGCCTCGGCGGGGACATGCAGCGCGTCCAGCAGGCCGGTCAGGTAGCCCATGTGGCTGATTTCCAGCACGGTGGGCACATCCAGCGCGGCCAGGCTTTGCAGGGCCAGCCGCACCACGGCGGCCTGCTCGTCGGCGTCCACCGCGCCTATGCTCTCCAATCCCATCTGGTGGATGGTCTGGAAGGTGTGGCTCTCGCGGCTGGGGCGGCAGACCTCCTCATTATAATAAAAGCGCTTGCACTCCCCTGCCGCGGGCTGGGCCGTCTTGGCGATGGACAGCGTTACGTCGGGCTTGATGGCCCGCAGCTTGCCGTCCAGGTCGGTGAAGGTGATGACCTGTGCGTCGGGCAGAAAGCGCTGATACTCCTGATACAGGGCGTATTCCTCAAAGCGGGACGCGCGATATTTGCGGTAGTCGGCCTGCTCATACAGGGCACGCAGGCGGAAGGTCGCCTGTTCGGCGGGGGTAAAGCGGTTGAGTTCGATCTCCATAACATTCCTACCTCTCTGATCCGATACAAATTCTATTATACTTTAGTGCAGTAAAGTTGTAAAGTGGGTTTGTAGTAATTTCACGGACATTTGTGCGCGGAAAGCCATAGGCGCGGTGTAGGGGCCGGGGATGCCCGGCCCGGAGGTTTCCCATAAAAGGCCGTATGCGGGAAGGCCGCGGGCCGCACATGTGCGGCCCCTACAGGGCGGTGAAAACCGTAGGGGCGGATTCCATATCCGCCCGCGGGGCGTCGGGGACGCCGCCCCCTACAGCTGCGGGAGGAGCGTGCCCGCCCGCACGGTAACGCAAAAAACAAAAAGGCGCACCTTTGCCCTAAAACAAAGATGCGCCTTGCGCGTTTGGTGTATCAGCCCTTGCAGCCCTGCTCCTCCCAATCGCCGGCCACAGCGGGGTCAACGATCTGGGTGGGGTCGATCTTGCCGTCCGGCGTGCGGGATGCCTCAACATGACCCAGCTCCACGGGGTTCACGTTGGGGGCGTCAAAGTCAGGAGTCTTAGCGGCGGGCGTTTCAGCAGCGTCCGCGGGTTTTTCGGGCTTCGGCTCCTCGGCGGGGGCGGCAGGTTCCTCAGGTGCGGCAGCGGGGGCGGGTTCAGCCTCGGCGGACGCATCGTCAGCGGCGGGCTCGGCGGAATCGGTCTCAGGTTCGACCTCGTCCTCCGGGCCCCAAATATGCTCGTACTCGTCGTCGTGATGCTCACGGTTCTGTAAAACATAAGCGACAGCGCCCACAGCAGCGGCACCCACGGCCAGACCGGCCAGCTTTTTCAGTAAAGACATAGTCAAAACCTCTTTTCAAGTGAAAATCATTTATTTTCGGTTAGTATACCACACTCACCCCCAAAATACAAGTGCCGATTCCCACAATGCCGATAGGAAAATGTGGATGGTTTTCATACAATGTACAACTTGCCGAAAGCCGGGCGGCGTGGTATGATCGTACACGAATTTTGTAAAAAAGAGGGTTATTGTGTGAAGTATATTTTCCAGTTTGCCCGCATCACGGCGTTCTGCCTGGCGGGCGAGGTGCTGGCGGCGGTGCTGCCGCTGCCGATCCCGGCCAGCGTGTACGGCCTGCTGCTGCTGGCCGCGGCGCTCAAATTCGGTGTGCTCAAGCTCGATCAGGTGCGGGAGACCGGGCTGTTTCTGACCGGCATCTTCCCGCTGCTGTTCGTGCCCGCGGCGGCGGGCGTCATGGAGCTGGGCAGCCAGCTGATGAATCTTTTACTGCCCGCCGTGCTGGCGATTGTGCCGATCACAGCACTGGTCATGGCGGTCACGGGCATGGTCGCGCAGAAATGCGCGGGCGGAAAGGAGCACAAAAATGGCTGAATTTTTGCAGCAATGCGGCAGCTGGGGCGTGCTGGCCACGCTGGCGGCCTACGCCGCGGGCGTCTGGGTCAACCGCAAGACCGGCAAGGCGCTGTTCAATCCCCTTTTGATGGGCAGTATCTTCGTCATCGTGTTTTTGAGCTGCTTCGGCGTGCCCTACGCCGATTACAAGTCCAGCGCCCAGCCCGTGAACTGGCTTCTGATGCCCGCCACAGTCAGCCTGGCGATCCCGCTGTATGAAAAGTGGGAGTTGCTGGAAAAGAACCTGGCCGCGATTTTTGCGTCGATTGCCGCGGGCGTGCTGACGAGCCTGGGCAGCGTGCTGGCGATGGCCTGGGTGCTCAAGCTGGAGCGCGCCCACGCCGTGAGCTTTTTGCCGAAATCCGTAACGACGGCCATCGGCATGGATGTGGCCGAGACGCTGGGCGGCACGGCGGCGCTGGCCGGTGCGGTCATCATCCTGACCGGTATCGTCGGCAGCCTGCTGGGTGAGACGGTCTGCAAGATCTGCCACATCACCGATCCGCTGGCGAAGGGTTTGGCGCTCGGCACATCGGCGCACGCGATCGGCACGAGCAAGGCCCTGCAGATGGGTGAGATTGAGGGCGCCATGAGCGGCCTTGCGATTGCCGTAGCGGGCATCATGACCGCGATTTTGGCACCTGTGGCGGCGAATTTTTTGCCGTAAAAGGACGGCAGCGGTAAGGCTCGGCGTCCCCGACGCCCCGCGGAGGGTTCAAGACCCCTCCCTACAAAGCGACTATTAAAGAGGGGCGCATTGGCAAGGCTGCGGGCCGGGCGTGCCCGGCCCCTACAAAGCAGCTGCTCAAAAGTACCCCGTATTCGTATGCACATCCTGGCTTTCCAGCCCCATAGAGACCCCCAGCGCCTCATCGACGCGGCGCATATCGTCGGGCGGGATGACACCGGCGCGCTCCCGCAGACGGCGCTTATCCAGCGTGCGGATCTGCTCGGTCAAAATGATGCTGTCCTTGGCCAGCCCGCAGCGGTCCGCCCGCACGCTGATGTGCGTCGGCAGGCGGTTCTTGTCCTGGCGGCTTGTGATGGCTGCCGCAATGACCGTGGGGCTGTGCCGGTTGCCGATCTCATTCTGAATGATAAGTACCGGACGTATGCCCCCCTGCTCGGACCCCACGACGGGGCTTAGATCGGCGTAAAAAACCTCTCCGCGGTGCACTTCCATAGAAAAGACCTCCCTTTGCTTGTTACTGAAAGTATAAGCAGAGGGAGGTCTTTTTAATCATCCGCTGTGATTTTTGCGGCGAGCGCGTCGCCTTTTTCGCACAGCGCTTTAAACAGGCGGGTATTTTCCAGAGGGCGCATCACAAGTGCCGTGCGCAGGGCGTCCACCGCCGCACAGCCGAGGAACACGGCCAAAATCGCAAGCAGCGTATACCCCACCGACCCGTGGTGCGCCTCTGCCTGCAGCAGGCCGTTCCATAAAAAACCGCGGAACGCGGGCACCTGATGCAGGATATAGACGCCCAGCGTTGTGCCAGCCAGGGCATTGACCCACCGCACACAGCCGAGGTCCAGCCCCTTGAACAGGTAGAACAGCGCCAGCGCGGCCAGCAGGTTGGGCAGTGCGCCCAGCGCCGTGCGATAGTAGGCCATGTACTGGAACGCCTTGCCGTCGGTCAGGCCGCGTGTCTCGAGCACAGCGCGCAGAATCGTGTTGAGAAGCGGCAGCCCCAGCCCGAGCCCGAGCGCCGCCGCGCGGTGCTGCAAAAGGTGCGCCAGCCGGTTGTCCGGCCAGCGGCGCAGGTAGGCGATGAGCAGGTACTCATACAAAAACATCCATGCGGTGTCGCTGACCGCGCCGTTCTCGCCAAACAGCGTCGGGTAGACGATAAGCGGCACAGCCAGCACAGCCAGCAGACCGCGGTGCGCCGGGCGGGACAGCCCGCGCAGCAGGCGGTTGAGCAGCGGCACACAGAGCAAGAGCAGCAGATAGTCCGAGATGAACCACAGCTGCCGCGTGGATGCCGGGAACGCCGCCCAGCGCAGTGCGCCCCACGAGACATCCAGCCCGGCGAGCTTGCACAGCAGCGTCACAGGCACGGTATAGAGCCACAGCGACAGCCACAGCGAGAGCGGGCGGCGGGTCTTATACGGCTGCTCACACAGGAACCAGCCGCCGATCAGCACAAAGACGCTGCACGCAATGCGCGACCCGCAGCCGATCAGACAGAACGCGAAGGAGGACGGCAGCGTGGTATAGTCCGCAATGCCGCCCTGCCCGGTCAGATGGTCGCCGATGATAAGCAGCATGCACAGAATGCGCAGCAGCTCCAGATTGCTGTTGCGTGTCGTTTTGCCGGGCATAGGTCACCTCCGTGACATACTTGCCTCCCTCTGCGAGGGAGGTGGCCCGTAGGGGCCGGAGGGAGAGAACCTTGCGGCAGCCCGAAATATTTCGGGTTTCCGCGAAGCTCTCTCCCCCACCGCCTGCGGGCGGAGCCCCCTCGCAGAGGGGGCCAAGAATTACTCTTTCTCCAAAAGCACAAGCGCATTTGCCAGCCCGCGCTCATGGGTCAGGCTGACATGAACGGTCAGGCCCTGCTCCCTGACCCAGGCAGCGGCTGCGCCGGTCAGGGCAAAATAGGGCGCACCGCTCTTTTGGCGTAGTACGGCCAGCTCGGGCATGGCAAAGCCGCCAAGACCGGTGCCGGCGGCCTTCAAGAAGGCTTCCTTGGCCGCAAAATTTGCGGCGGCGGTCTCGGCGCGTCGCTTTTCGCCTAAGGATGCCAGCAGGGCCTGCTCCGACGGCGCAAATACATGGTCGAGAAAGCTCTGCTTCGCCAAACTTTTTTCAAGGCGGCCTGCGTCACACAGGTCGATGCCGACGCCGAAAATCATACGTGCAGGACATAGCCGGCCTTGCGGGGGCCGGGTGTGCGGGTGCCATTGGGCGCGGGATAGCCAAGAATGCAGTAGCCGACGCCGATGTACTTCTCGGGATCAAGGCCCCACTTGGCCAGCAGAGCCTTGCCCTCGGGCGTTTCAAACGTCTCTTTTGCGCGGTTGATCCAGCAGGAGCCCAGACCGATGCCGGACGCGGCCAGCAGCAGATTGCCCATCACAAGGCTGGCGTCCTGCACGCCGTTGGGGTTATTCTTCTCGCCCAGGACCAGCACCGCGGTGGGTGCGCCGTAGAACGGGTCGTTTTGGGTGCCCATGACGGCGGCGTTCAGGCGGGACAGCTCGGCCAGCGTTTCCTTGTCCTGCACAGCGACCATGACGGGGCTCTGCCTGCCCATAGCGGTAGCGGCCCAGGTGCCTGCGGTGGTGACGGCCTCCAGCTCCTCCGCCGTGATCTGCTCCGGCTTATAGGCCCGGCAGCTGCGCCGGGATGCGATAGCGTTGAGGATTTCGTTTTGGATGGACATAGTGGGAACCCCCTTTGTAAATTTCCAGGTGATTTATAATGCAGTATGTAGGGCAGCCAGCCCTCTGGCCGCCGTGGCCGTGTGCGGCGGCGGAAAGCCCCGCGGGCGGATATGGAATCCGCCCCTACGGTGTAGAGGGCGGTATCCGCCAATGACCCGTTTGGCCGCACAGTCCGTAGGGGCGCATTCTATATGCGCCCGCAGAGGGGGCAAGACCCCTCCCTGCAAAGCGGCGGAAAAGGGGTGCGGATACCCTTCACTTTACCGCTGCCGCCAGCAGGGCTTCCCGCTCATTGGGCAGTGTGCCCTCCATAACGTCGTTCAGCAGCGTTTGCAGTGTTGCGCCGACGCCCGGCCCGGCGGGGATGCCGATGTCCATCAGATCCGCGCCGTTGACGGCCAGCTGGCGCATGGTGTAGCAGCCGGTCTTGGCCAGCTCGTTCATGCGGCGCTCAAAGGCTGCTACATCGGCGCGGCGGGCGGCAACCTCGGGTGTATTGGCGTGGGCGTCAAGGTCGGCGTATTTCAGCGCACAGAGACGGCGCAGAAAGATCGCACCGCTGCGGTTCAGCAGCTTTAAAATGCCCACATCGTCGGCGGGCAGCGGTGCGTCGTGCACGGCGATCAGCCCCACCGCGCCGTCCACAAGGTAGGCGGGGGCCTTCAGGCGGCGCAGGATGACCCGCGCCAGCTGCGCACCGCGCTGGTTGTGGCCTTTGAAATGCGCAGCCCCGTCCGGCCCGACGCTTCGGCAGAAACCAAGGACATTTCCGTGACCTACGGGCATATAACTTTTGACGATATGAAAGAAATGTCCGATTCGGGCTATGTTGAAATTCAGAATCATTCGTACGATATGCATTCTTTGAAATCACGAAAGGGTGTTTTGCCAAAAGCGGGGGAGAGTGACGAAGCATATAAATCTATTCTTACGGAAGATGTTGTCAAAGCTCAAGGCTTGCTTGAAAATGCAACAGGGAAAAAACCGACCTGTTTTGTATATCCGTTCGGTGCAAAAAATGACCTGACCGAAAAGCTGATAAAAGAAATGGGCTTTTCGTGTACACTAACCTGTACGGAAAAGCCCAATATAATTACTAAAAATCCCGACAGCCTCTACGAGCTGGGACGATACCGCCGTGACCGCAACGAGTCAATGCAGAATCTTCTTATCCGAATTGAAATGCAGTCATAA
>OGIE01004106.1_pt1 | contig 14301 bp, 15 predicted proteins | sample 1571581 | NCBI WGS metagenome assembly OGIE01 (sample SAMEA2582021, study PRJEB24529) | metagenome | biome: Human gut stool | place: China | collected 2011
TGCCTGCACCAAAATATGTAACGACCGTTTATCAGTATCAGAAAATTCTCGCAAATTACCAGACAAGAGTGGACAATCTGCGGATACCGGGTATTCAGGATGTAAACCAGAAGTATCTGGAGGCTTTGCGTCGTGCCTTGGAGCAGGCAGATGGACTTGATCTTGTCTTCCAACATCATATCACGCAGACCAGCGGAAAATACATCGTATTTTGCGCAAACAAGGAGCACATGGACGAAATGATTTCTCATGTGCCGGAATGGTTTGCAAAGGTAAATCCGGTTGTGGCAGTGTATGAAGCCTATTCGGACGACCCGAATACAGACAAAGCATTTGCTGATTTCAAGGCAGATGAGAGCAACAAACTGAAGCTGCTGTTCTGTATCGACATGCTCAATGAAGGCGTTCATGTGGAGGGTATTTCTGGAGTCATATTGTTCCGGCCCACCATTTCGCCCATCGTCTACAAACAGCAGATTGGCCGTGCGCTGACGGCCGGAGACAATGCAACGCCACTTATCCTTGATATTGTCAACAACTTCGAGGGCTTATGCAGCATTTCCGGACTGCAAGATGAGATGCAGGAGGCCGTGCATCGCCTGTATGCCAACGGTGAAGGCGATAAGATCATCACTGAACGATTCGAAATAATCGAGCAGGTGCATGACTGCCGGATGCTGTTTGAGCGACTACAAGCAAGTTTATCCTCCAGTTGGGAGCAATACTTTTCTGAGGCAAGCATTTATTATGCGGAACACGGCAATCTGAATATTCCAAAGCGCTATAAAACCCCAGCGGGACTGAACCTTGGGGAATGGCTGACAACCCAGCGCAAAGTACGAGCAGGGCAAAAAGCCGGAAATCTGTCAGAACAGCAAATCGACCGACTGGACGGAATCGGTATGGACTGGGAAAACCGGAATGATTCTGCATGGAGGCGTGGTCTGGAGGAAGCCCAAAAATTTCGAGAGCAATTTGGAAATTTGCAGGTTCCGGCGAAATATAAAACGAAAGATGGTTATTTGCTTGGATCGTGGATCATAAATGCACGACAAAATCGAATCTTAGGTCGGCTGAATGAAAAACAGATTGCACAGTTGGACGACCTCGATATGACATGGAAAGTATTTGATGTCCGGTGGGAACAAGGCTACGCACTTGCAGCAGCTTATGCACAAGAGTATGGCAATCTGGATGTTCCACGAGATTACAAGACAGCGGATGGAAAAAAGCTTGGCCGTTGGATTCAAAGCCAAGAACAAGCCTATGAGCAGAAGAAACTGTCTGAGGAGCAGATTTCGCGGTTGGAAATGATTGGAATGCAATGGGGCAGTCGCTATGACCGACAGTGGAATGAAGTCTATCAGGCGGCAAAGCGATACTTTGATGCGTATGGAAACCTTGATGTTCCGGTGGCTTATATTTCGCCGGAGGGTTATGCCCTTGGAAAATGGGTTCGGCGGCAGCAGTATGCGCATCGAAATCCTCAAAAGAGCAATGCAATCTTGTCGCCAGAGCGAATCAAGCGGCTGGAATCCATCGGGATGCAGTGGGACAAACCTGACCCGTGGCAACACCGTTATAAGTTGGCGCAGGATTATAAGAAGGAACATGGGAATCTGGAGATTCCGGCGAAATACAAGACTGCGGATGGTATCTGGCTGGGTCGGTGGATATATGATCAGAAGCGGATGCTGCGTGATGGCTCCGAAAAATTAAGCGTGAGTCAAAAAAAACTACTGGAAGAACTGCTGGATACAGCAGGAATGGAAAGTGAACTAACAGCTAAGGCTGGATAAAGATGTGCATAGTTGGGATTATGCAGAGTTAAAAAGTGTGAATGAGGAACGAAGATGAGTACAGAAGTAATCGGAATTGATAAGCCGGTTGAAATTGACCGGAAAGAAAATCTACGCGACCACCGTTGGTACTGGATTGGACGCCGGACACAGGATGTGATTTTGTCCTCGCTGGCGTTGGTGGTGCTGTCACCCGTCATGCTGGCCACAGCTATTGCCATCGTGGTGGACGACCCGTCGGCAGGCCCAATTTTCTCACAGGAACGAATTGGACGCAACGGCAAACCTTTCAAGTTCTACAAGTTTCGCTCCATGTGTCCGAACGCGGAAGCAAAACTGAACGATTTGCTGGAGCAGAACGAAATGGACGGCCCAGTATTCAAAATCAAGGACGATCCGCGCATTACCCGTGTGGGCAAGTTTATTCGTAAAACCAGCATCGACGAGCTTCCCCAGCTTTGGAATATCCTCAGGGGCGATATGAGCATTGTGGGTCCACGCCCTGCTCTGCCGCGTGAGGTGGAGCAGTATGGCGACTATGAAAAGCAGCGTTTGTATGTGACGCCAGGTCTGAGCTGCTATTGGCAGATTGCACCGCATCGAAATGATTTATCCTTTGAAGAGTGGATGGACTTGGATGTGAAATACGTCAAGGAACGAAGCTTCTTGGTAGACTGGAAAATCATTTTTAAGACGTTCAAAGTATGCCTGCTTGGGCATGGAGAATAAAAAATAGAGGGAGTCATGAATTTATGATTATCACAAAAACACCTTTTCGTATGTCTTTTTTCGGTGGCGGAACGGATATGGAGGATTATTTCAGAAAAAACGGCGGTGCAGTATTGTCAACAACCTTCGACAAATACTGCTATGTTACAGTGCGGCATCTTCCCCGCTTTTTTGATTACTCTACGGAGCTTTCTTATTCCAAAACGGAACGTGTAACGAGCATTGAAGACATTCAGCATCCGGCAATCCGTAATGCCATGAAAATGCTGGATATGCACGAAATTCGCCTTACATACGAAGCAGACCTTCCGGCACGTTCTGGTCTAGGCACTTCCAGCTCCTTTGCCGTTGGTATGCTGAACGCTTTTTACGCGCTGAAAGGAAAATACGCCGATAAGAAAAAACTGGCGGATGAAGCCATCTATCTGGAAAGAAATCTGTGTCAAGAAGCTGGCGGATGGCAAGACCAAATTGCCGCTTCCTTTGGTGGATTTAACCGAATCAATTTTAATGAAGATGGTTATGAGGTGCTTCCGGTCATTATTTCACCGGAGCGTAAAAAGCAGTTGAACCAAAACCTGATGATGTTCTTCACTGGTTTTACTAGATTTTCTTCTGACGTTCAAAAGGCAAATGCGACGGGAAAGCAGGATAAATCTGCACAGCTCAAGGAAATGAAAGCACTCGTTGACGATGCAGAACATATCTTGACCGATAAGACTTCTGACCTTGACGATTTTGGCCGGATGCTTGACCACACATGGAAGCTGAAACGTCAGACGGGTTCCGCTGTTTCCACGAACAGCATTGATGATCTCTATACCAAAGGCATGGCCGCAGGAGCACTTGGCGGAAAATTGCTTGGTGCTGGCGGCGGCGGTTTCCTCGTGTTTTATGTCCAGCCGGAACGTCAGGATTCCGTCCGATGGGCAATGCGTGACTTGATGCACATTCCATTCGAGTTTGAAGATGGCGGCACACGAGTGATTCATTATAGTCCTGAAGTGTATGAACCGAAAGGATGAGCGTGAGGAGAAGTTTAAGAATGGCAAAAGAAAAGACGATTTTATTTGTAATGCCACGGTTGCCATTTCCAGCAACGTCCGGACGGAAGACTTCTCTCTATCATTATTGCCGTATTTTGTCTGAAGAACTGGGATACCGTCTTGTTGTTGCAGCTTTCCTTGAAGCAGGAGATGATCCTTCCCAGAAGCCTGCCTTTATTGATCGGCTTGTAATCTTACCTAAAGAATCAGCCAAAAAGAAAATTTTAGGTATCGCCAAAAATTCTATTATCCTGCAAAAGAAGCCTCTTCAAGTGGAACTTTACTGGAGTAAGACGGCCAAAGAAAAAGTAAATCAGTTAATGAATGAAGAAAATCCCGAAATTGTCATCGGCGATATGATTCGCAGTACAGAGTATATCCGAGATTTGAAAGCGTATCGGATTGCAGATTTGGATGATCGGATTTCTCTTCGGTATCAACGACAGCTAGACGTTGACATTAAAAATGTAAATCCGTATGGTGCATTTCTGAATACAATGCCTGCGTTTGTTCAAAAAGTTTTGCTCGCTGCTCCTATAAAAGCATTTGTTCTAAAGACTGAGGTGACGCTACTAAAAAAATACGAAAGCGATATTGGAAAATCGTGTGATAAGACTATTTTTGTTGCCGAAAATGAAGTTGAACAATTCAACCGGGAGCTTGGCAAAGAAAAAGCTGTGGCGATTCCGATTGGAGTTGACACACAATATTTTTCGTACCGGGAAACAGGAAAGCAAGGAAACTATATTGGATTTCTTGGAGCATTGGGCGTTGCCCATAATGAAAGTGCTGTAAGAAATTTCGTAGAAAACATTTTGCCCCTCATTGTCAAAAAATGCCCAGATGTTACCTTCTTAGTGATTGGTGGTGGAGCATCCAATGAGATAAAATCACTGGAATCGAAAAACGTACACTTTACTGGCCGGGTAGATGATGTTCGAGAGTATCTTGAAAAATGTAAGGTTTTTGTTTGCCCAATGACATTTGGAAGTGGAATAAAGACCAAAAACTTGGAAGCAATGGCAATGGGGCTTCCAGTTGTCACATCCAGTATCGGCGCAGAAAATATCGATGCGGCAGACGGAAAAGATTGGATTGTTCGAGATGATAACCAAGTGTTTGCAGATTCCGTTGTTGAAATTTTGGAAAACCGCAGTTTGCAAAACAAATTAGGAAAAAACGCAAGTGAGTTTGTAAAAGAACATTTTACATGGGATGTTGCTGAGAAGGAGTTTAAAAAACTTTTATATAGAATATAAAAAATGCTTTTTAAAATTTTGAGGTATCAATACTATGATGAAACTATTGGCTTTATGCAATTTCCTCGAGACCCACAGTTGGGGGGGGGAGAGTGCTGGAACTTCTAGAGCATTTTATTTTTTGCAATTCGATCAGTGCAAAAGCGAAAATTGGAGCTGGAACATATTTTTACCATAGAGGCCTTGGATGTGTGGTGCACCCCAAAACAGAAATCGGCTCAAAATGCACGATATTCCAGCATGTTACGATCGGATCCAAATGGTCGGATGGCATATGTGAGGGGGAAGCCCCAGTCATTGGTGATAATGTGATGATCGGTGCAGGAGCTTGTATCCTCGGCAATATCCATGTAGGAAACAATGTAATCATCGGATGCAACGCCGTTGTTTTGCATGATGTGCCTGCCAATTGCGTCGTTGCAGGAAACCCCGCGAGAATCGTCAAACAATATCAATAAATTATAACGGAATAAATAGTATGCAAATATTGATCGATGATGGAATGCAGATTCATATTGGTACTGGAATTGGAAAGTACAGTAAGTATTTATATGATAATCTGAGAAAATGCGGTCTTTGTGAAAAAGTTGATGTTTCAACTTTTGTACCAAAGAGCACCTCCCAAAAGCGTGCCCGAATAACATATATAAAACACATCAACTCAAAAAAATATCGCGATATGAGCGCACAGTATGATATTGTGCATTTTACAAATTACTTGATGCCATTCAGGAAAAATAAGCGGTCAAAATATGTTGTAACCGTTCATGATCTCGTGTCCTTTTTTTATCCGGAATCGCTCCCTGTATTATATAGGTTCTACAGCCGATTCGTAATTAGATATGCTATGCGCCACGCGGATGTGGTTCTGACAGTTTCTCACTCGGTAAAGAATGAAATCACTTTCAAGTGGCCGAAATATGCCTCGAAAGTCAAGGTCGCATATCCCGGGTTATATGATGAGTATGAAAAGAACCATATTATGGATTCTTACCGCGCGGATGCCTTAAATGGCTTGGGCAACAATAACTTTTTTCTGTTTGTTGGTACAATTGAAAAAAGAAAAAATCTTGGCATTGTGATTGATGCATTCATTCAGCTAAAAAAAGTCTGTTCCAATGAATATAAGCTGGTTCTAGCTGGGCGCCCAGGATATGGATTTGATGCCTATGCAGAGAGAATAAAGCAATCGGGATACAGCAAAGACATTATTTGCACGGGTTATATTGATTCGGAAGATGTCAGAAAACTTTATCGAAGTGCAGCAGCATATGTATTCCCGACAGTATACGAAGGGTTTGGATCAACACAGTTGGAGTGCATGATAAACCATTTACCGTTGATTTTGAGCAATATCCCGACAAACCGTGAAGTAAGCGGAGACTATGGACTGTTTTTTGAACTTGATTCTGTAGACTCCCTTGTTGAGGAAATGCGAAAAATTGTTTGTAGCGAGATCGATAAAAAAGAAATGGTAGACCGCGCGGATGAGCTTTGTAAAAAATTTAGATGGGAAACATTGATTTCTGATTATGTGGAGGCATACAAAAGTTGAGTGGAAAGATTAAAATTTGCCATGTTATCAATGCTTTTGAAAACGGCGGTGCGGAAGCTGTAATTCTCAACTATATAAGCCACATGAATCGGAGCCGGTTCGAGTTCCATGTTATCTCGCACGGGGTGGTTTCTCAGGTTTGCGAAAAGAAGTTTCACGACTTGGGATTTATTGTTCATTTGATTCCGTCAAAAAAACACCCCTTAAAGCATGTAGGAGAAATGTATAAAATATGCAAAAAGGAGCAATTTGATATTCTTCATATTGCAACAACGGAATGGGCATTTATCGCTGGTTTTGTTGGGATGGCAGCTGGATGTAAGCATCGAATCAATCATTCCCATATGGCAGAATGCCCCCAAGGTTTTTTGAGCAAGATAACATTCCATGTAAAAGTATGGTTGAGTAAAATTTCCACGAATGAACATTGGGCCTGCGGAACAGATGCCGCCAAGGCACTATTTGGCAGTGGGAACGTCAAGAACAATGAGGTGCAGATTTTTAATAACGCAGTCGAGTTTGAAAAATATGGCTTTGACCTTGATATCAGGTCGGCACTGAGAAAAAAATTCGGCTTTTCAAAAGACACACTGGTGATTGGAAATGTTTGTTGGGCGGTTCAGTCCCCAAAAAAATCACGAGTATCTTATCGATATTTTTGCGAAAACATGCGCAATAACCGCAGATTCACGTTTGATCCTTGTTGGTGAAGGCCCGTTAAAAGAACGCGTGGAAGAAAAAGTAGCGGAGAAAAAACTAGAGAACAAGGTGCTTTTCCTTGGTGCAAGGAATGATGTGAACTGCCTTTACCAGATGATGGATCTATTATTGATGCCTTCTTTCATGGAAGGTCTGCCTCTAGTTGGCATTGAAGCACAGATGTCCGGACTCAAGGTTTTATTTTCAGATGTCGTTACAAGTGAAGTAAACTTTACTGGAAACTGTGAGTATGAATCGTTGAATAGCCCGGCAGAAATATGGGCGCAGCATGCAGTCGGTATGAGAAACGCCCAAAGAAAAACTTATTACGATGAACGATACGATATTACAAAACAAGCAAAATATATGGAAAAGTGCTATTTGACACTTGCCGAGCAATAATTGCAAAAAAATATCCAATCATAAGGACAACAGACCTCGAAGGCTGTGGAAAAAAGGAATCCGGATTTTATCAGTAGGAGCATAATGAGATGAGAAAAAACATACGATGGTCTGTTGACCTTCGGTTGCTGTACATAGCATATGTATTTATGTATGGCCTAATAGTAAAATTCACAATATCAAATTCACTGCTTTTTAAAGCCAAAACTTATATTCCGGAAGTGTTGCTGCTTTTTATCGCATTATTAGGAGTAAAAAGCAACGCATGGAAAATGAAACGTTGTTTCGTTCTGCTTCTTACTTTTTCAGCACTGGTAGTTACCGTAAACATTGCAAGGCATGGACTCACAGAGCAGGGTGTATATGCAATACGCGATATATACATCCCATTAACAGCATTTTCATGTATGATGATTCCGTTTACAGATAATGAAAATGAGATCTATACCAAACGCCTTGTGAAATTTTTTAAGTTTTATTTGATCGCTGGGTTGATTTTAGCAGCTGTAGAACAAGTGAAAGGTTGGCAATGGACAAGCGTTTTCTATACAGGACATGAGTTTTACGGCCAAGACCCGTTGTCAAAAATTAAAGTTGCACATAGTTTTGGCTTGCTCAGAGCACCAAGCTTATCAGGAAATTTCGCAACATTCGGTTACTATATCATAATTGCAGGAATCACAATAAACGCATATGAAAAGATTCCACGGAAACAAATGTTTTGGGACGTTATTGCAATAGTGTGCATGGTGCTTTCTACCAATAAAAGCGCAATTGTAATATATACCGTTATCCTTGTTTTTAGATGGATTGTAGACCTTCACCATCAGACTATTCATAAAAACAATTTGGCCGTTTTAGGCATTATATGCTTTCTATGCATATTGGCTTTGTGTTTTTGGCTTTCCCGTTCTGAAACAAAGGGCGTATTCCTGAGCCTTTATGAACGTGTGTACTACTGGACGGAAAACCTATCCGAAGTTTCTTTTGCCGAGTTGATACTTCCATATAATCAATTTGCTTATGGCAGCGGAGCAGAAGGGGGACTAAGTTTTTGGGATAATACATATTTGTATGGCCTTTTTACTCAAGGAATCGTTGGAATGATCTTATGGTTCAATGCATTGAAAGAATGCTATACACTACGCAAAAAAAATGGTGATTTTTCAGCACACAAGCAAATTTTTGAGTTGACAGTTGCACTTGCCGTTTTAAGTTTGACAGCAAACGTTACACAGGGGCGAGGATTTCTTACGCCGTATATTGTTTTAGTTAGCACGGGATGGACATATATAAAAGCGGAAAATTAATAATCGTTGAAGGGAGGAAGAAAACAATGAATGTAAATGAAATTATAAAATATGAGTATAACCTTTATTTCCCGGCTGCTAAACCGTATATAAAAGAAAAGCTACTTGATAGTGATACATATAAGATCTATAAATGGCAGGTGGCCCTGAGAAAAGAAGAATATTATCTGGAACTACAAAAAAACAACAAATTTTTCTTGCCGCTGGCCTTCTTTTATAGAAGAAGAAAAAATAAGTTGGGTCGGGCATTGGGATTTGACATTCCGGCGGGAACAATTGAGCCGGGGCTGCATATTTGGCATGCCAGTCCGGTTGTAATAAATCCTTATGCAAAAATCGGAAAGAATGTTACGATTGTTGGAAATCTTTGCGTAGGCAGCAATAAAGGAAATCAGGCTGCCGCAAGAATAGGTGATAATTGTATTTTCGGCTGGGGGGGGCAGTTATTGGTGATGTTAAAATTCCAGACCATTGCGTGGTTGGAGCAGGTGCCATTGTAGTAAAGGATGTCTATGAAGAAGGCGCTGTTATGGTGGGAGTTCCTGCGAAAAACGTTGGGAGGAGAACAGATAGAAAATGAAAGTATTGTTCGTGTCGGACTTTATCTTAGCGGAAGAGCAAGGAGCAAAAAAGTCTACGATTGCACATTATGAATCTCTGAAAGACATATTTGGAAAACATAATGTGGATGTTATTGCTCTTAATTCAACGTACCATTCAGACGATGCAAATATTGTCTGCCGAGAAGAAAAACAAGGCAGAATCGATAAATTAAAGAATATTTTGGTCGGAAGACCTTTTCTTCTTAATAGAAGCGCAGAACGAAAAATATTGGAACTGTGCACAAGCGGCATCTACTCTTTGATTTTTATCGACCACAGTATTTATGGGACGACTGTCAAAAAGATAAAAAAAGTCGCTAATATACCGGTTATATGCTATTTCCACGGCATCATGCAATACCAAAACGATCAATTAAAAGCGGAAAATAAAATATCGCATCGGTATGGCCTGATTTGTAAAAGGAAAATGAGGGAGAAACCGTTAAATATGCAGATAAATGCCTTATCCTCAATGAAAGGGACAATCGAAATCTTGAAAAATACTACGGAGTGAAGTCAAAGTATCTTTTCCCGGTGTATTATACTGATACGGCAAATATTGATAAGAATGTTCGCACAGATGAATTTACTTTGTTATTTGTTGGAGGTTATTTTTGGCCTAATATACAGGGAATCACTTGGTTTATTGATAATGTCATGCCAAAAGTAAAGTCTCAGATCATGCTGTATATTGTAGGGCATCGGATGGAAGAACTGCGAGAAGATCTTACCCGCAATAATGTTACGGTTGTTGGCAGCGTAGAGAATTTAGACGAGTGGTACAATAAAGCAGATTTGGTTGTTGGTCCTATTTTTAAGGGCGAAGGAATGAAGACCAAAACCTGTGAAGCTTTGATGTACGGAAAACGATACCTTGGTACTGACGAGGCGTTAGAAGGATATGAGGGTCTGAACGACTATAGATGCAATTCAGCGAACGAGTTTATCCAAAGAATAAATAAATTTTGTGAGAGCCGCCCCCCAAAGTTCTCCGGTGAAATGAGAAAACTGTACGAGGATAAATACTCTCCTCAAATGGCGAAAAAACTGCTGCTGAAAGCTTTTTCGGATGCTGGGGTCCAGAATATTAGTGAGGAATAAAAATGAAAGTCGGGCTTATTACTTTGAGCTGCGCGTACAATTATGGCGCGGTTCTTCAAGCATATGCCACAGAAAGATTTTTGAATCAGCATGGATATGACGCTGTGCTGATCGATTATGTTACAGAGCGATACCAGATTGATACTAAAGATTACGTCTATAAAACTACTGTACGCTGGAAAAAAAACGCATTGACAAGGTTTGTGTGGAAATACACCTGGCACAAAAACGATGTAAAATGCAGAGATTTTTTCAGAAACTTTGTAGAAGAGCATATTCCCAAAACCAAGGTTTATTACAGCAACGAGGAACTGAAAGAAGATCTGCCGGATTGTGATGCATTTATTTCCGGAAGCGACCAGATTTGGAACACGGATTTTTCATGGGACAAACAGCCGGATTACCCTTTCTTCTTGGATTTTGTGCCGGATGACCGTAAAAAAATTGCATACTCATCCAGCTTTGGCGAAGTCCATATGAGCACGGAAGTAAAGCAAAAGGTCAGAAAACTTTTGGAGCGCTACGATGCTATTGCAGTTCGGGAAAACAGCGGGAAAAACCTTGTTGAAGATATGGGGCTTTCCGCAAAAGTTGTCCTTGATCCGACAATGCTTTGTGACCGTACCGTGTGGGATGAACTTGCGGCAAGCCGACTGCTCAAACAAGATTATGTCTTACTTTTCCAGATAAACCCGAATAAAGAGCTGCTGCACTTTGCCGAAGAATTTGCACGTTCACAAAAAATGAATCTGGTTATTTTGTCTGCCAATCCTGCACATAAAAAATTTCTCGGTCGAAAAGCAATTTACCTGCCCAAAGTAGAAGAATGGCTTTCGTACTTCAAATATGCAAGTTATGTATTGACAGACTCCTTCCATGCGTGTGTTTTCTCCGTGCAATTTGAACGACAGTTTGCCCCGGTAGTAGATCAGCGTAATACAAAGCGCATCTCCAGCGTTTTAGAGCTGCTTGACGTCAAAAAACGCATTGTTGAGGTCAACGACCTCCATGCTTTGCCGGGCGTATTAAAAAGTACGATCCATTATGATGACGTGAAGCAAAAACTGAAAGGACTTCAAAAAGACAGCGGCGAGTGGCTTTTAAACAAGCTGGAAACGGATTGAAGGGAAAATCAATAGCACATCCGTATTTTTCGCTTTTTGTAAGCAATCTTCCCCTGCGTCCTTCCTGCTATGAATGCCTTGCCAAAAAATTGAAGCAATCGGATTTAACGGTCGCTGATTTTTGGGGAATAGATGATGTGGAACCCGAGATGAATGATAATAAAGGTGTCTCCCTTGTTATTGTAAGAACTGAAAAGGGAAAAGAATTATTCTCCGCTGTCTCAAAAGAATTGGTTCTAAAAAGCGTATCGTATGAAGACGGCGTCCGGAGCAACAAGTCCGAATATCAGTCTTATCCAAAGCCCCCAAAGAGGGAGGCGTTTTTCAAGGATATGAGGCAAATGCCGTTTGAAAAACTGAGCCAAAAGTATCTTAAGGTGCCTCTAAAGGTAAAAATAAAAAAGGTCATAAAAGCAGTGCTGATAAAAACTCCCTATGGAAAGAATAGATGGGGGGGGGTACAGTAATTAAACATAGCGACTACTATTTATGTTTTGTTATGAGGAAAAATCATGCTGAAAGAGATACCGATACTATATAACAAAAAAGAAGAGTGCTGCGGTTGCACGGCCTGCTATGCTGTTTGCACTCAAAATGCAATTCATATGGTAAAAGACGAGGAAGGATTTGAATATCCTGAAATTGATGAGCAGCAGTGTGTCAGGTGTTATATGTGCGTAAAAACCTGCCCAATCAAAGCAAACTCCTGAGCATAAAAGAGGTTTTTAGTACATGAAAAGCAGTTCAAAACTTGCTAAAAATACAGCAATTTACGCCATCGGAAATTTCGGCACAAAGATACTTTCCTATGTGATGGTCCTGGTTTATTCCTACTACATTACGCCGGAAGAACTCGGATATTATGATGTTGTCCTGACAACGATCTCCATGATCCAGCCGTTGGTCATTTTCCAGCTCAATGATGGCGTATTCCGGTTCCTGATAGAGTCAAAAAAAGAGCAAAACAAAGCAATCATCGGGAATTCAATCAAATTTCTATGTCTGACAACCGTCATTACGGAAATACTGTTCGCTTTTTTCTGTGCTTTCGTAAATATCCAGTATGCCCTTTGGGTGGGACTTTTGCTGGCAACAACGATGTTCTTCATTCTGTTTCAGGACATTATCCGTGGTCTTAGCCTGAATAAAGAATACGCCTTCTACGGTGTCCTGAACAGTATTGTGATGCTCGTAATGGAGATTGTCGGTCTGATGCTCCTCCATTTAGGCGTAGAGGTACTCATCGTTTCAAAAGCGTGTGCGTATGGAGTCTGCATTATCACGATGCTCGCACGGCATAAGGAAATTTTCGCGGCGCTTCGGGAGCGTATGTCGAAGGCGGTTTTGGGGCCGATTCTGAAATACTCTGCGCCGCTCGTGCCGAATACGATTTGTTGGTGGGTCGTGAACTCCTCAGACCGGTATATCATTCTGTTTGTTTTGGGTGCAGCGTTCAACGGCATTTATTCGATGGCAACGAAATTCCCAACAATCCTTACTACGGTAACGAGCATTTTTTATCTGGCATGGCAGGAAACGGCAATCAAAGAATATGATACGCCAAATCGAGACGCCTTTTTTAGTGAGGTATTCAGGAAGTATTATGTGCTTCTGTTCTCCATGTGCCTTTGTGCTGTTCCGGCAACAAAAATCGTGATTGAGCTGTTCGTTTCGGAGGCATACAAAGAAGCATGGAGATACACAGGATTCCTCTATCTAGGAGCAGCGTTCAGCGCACTTTGCAGCTTCCTCGGAATGGGATACCAGATTTCCAAGGAAACATCCAGAAGCCTCGCGACTACGATTTTTGCGGCGTTCATCAACTTTGGCGTTAATATCGGATGTGTCCGTTTTGTCGGTCTTCAGGCGGCGAGTTTTTCAACTTTTGCAGCATACCTGTTTCTGTTCCTAATCCGCATCCGGCACTCCCAGCGGTATTTCACCTTGGATATTGAGTGGGGAAAGAATGCAGTCTGGCTGATGGCCGTGTTGCTCTCTATGGTGCTGACCTTCGTAGTGCCGGGACTGTGGCTCTGCTTTTTGATGGAGCTGGCGGCACTTGTGGTATTTATAAAGGCAAATTACAACATCATCCGCCCCTATATAAAGCGGCTGATGCGGAGGTGAAAATATGAAAGTTGTTATCATGGCCGGTGGGCGCGGCACTCGAATTTCTGAGTTGTTCCCCGATATTCCAAAACCGTTGATTCCAATCGACGGTATTCCTGTACTGGAGCGTGAGGTGTGTTCTTTAGCTTCGCAGGGGTTTCGGGATATTATTCTTACGGTGTCCTATCTGCACGAAAAAATTGAAGAGCATTTCGGAGATGGCAGTAAGTGGGGTGTGAAAATTGAGTATTTCGTAGAAAACACTCCACTAGGCAATGCTGGCGCACTCTTCAAATTAAATCTGAAAGAAGATTTTCTGTTGCTAAATGCCGATGCTATGTTTGATGTGGATTTCAATCGGTTTGTTGATTTTCACAAACAGCACGGTGGGTTGGTTACTCTCTTTACGCATCCAAATAGCCATCCGTATGATAGCGGCTTGCTTATCGCTGATAAAAATGGTGCAGTTGAACAATGGCTGGCAAAAGAGGATTCTCGTCCAGAATACTATCGAAATCGTGTAAACGCTGGCCTCCATGTTATCAATCCAAGTGTTTTAGAGTTGT
>OGIE01004112.1_pt1 | contig 14259 bp, 9 predicted proteins | sample 1571581 | NCBI WGS metagenome assembly OGIE01 (sample SAMEA2582021, study PRJEB24529) | metagenome | biome: Human gut stool | place: China | collected 2011
GGGATGAGGTAGCTATGCCAGGCTATGGTCTTTATGACAGAGCATTAGGCGCAACCTACTTAAACGGTTTATGGGAAGCGATCGATAAGATGTCCAATAAATAGGAGTTTTTATTCCGAGGAGTTTTACTCAAAGAAGTTTCTGTTGGCAAACAGCACCACATGCTCAATGAAATCTTCGGCGGAGAACTCTCCATCAAAATCTAAATAACATTTTGCCACGCTGATATAAAAATCAGCCAGCAGATAGGTAAAGACAGGCGTAGAGATCCGGCAGTGAATGCCGGACTTCTCCGCCTGTTTTAATTTGTCTGTAAGAACCTGGATCAGAAGGGAGCGCAGAAGATCCATAAAAACGCCGTCCCGGTTCAGACGGTAGATTCTGGAGAACTGGGCGTGGGCAATATCTAATACCTTTAAAGTCTTAGCCAGGTAATCCTTCATGGCATCCAGGTTTTTCAGATAGATCACATCAATGTCCAGATCCATATTTTCAAAAAAATTCTGGAGGCAGTAGCCTAACAGATCGTATTTATCCTCAAAATACCGGTAAAAGGTAGAGCGGGGGATCATGGCGGTGTCGCACAGCTCTTTTAAGGTGATCTTCTCAAATGGTTTCTCCGTCAGCAGCTTAAAAAATGCCTGCTGGAGCAGTGTGTAGGTTCTTCGGGCGGATATTTTTTCCTGTGGTTCCAAATGGTTAGACATAACAAACCTCCGTATTTGTACATAGTGGGACAAAAATAAAAATATGTCCCATTTGAAACAAAATGAAAAAAGTGATTCTTGAGTATTTTACCATATATAGCCATAATAGGGCAAGTGAGAATAAGCATTATCAGTTATGAAAGACTTGTAAGAAAGGACTGAAAATATGGAAGAGAAGAGAGAGCCGGAAAGTTTTATGATGAGAGTGGCCCGCTTTATCGTCAATAAGCGGAAAGCTTTTATTGCATTGTTCATTCTGGCCTGCATTTACAGTGTGCTTTCCATGTCAAAGGTAAAGGTGATCAATGACCTGACAGATTATCTGCCTGAGAGCACCGAGACAAGGCAGGGCCTGGATATCATGGATGAGCAGTTTACCACCTTTGGATCAGCGAAGATCATGGTGACGAATATTACTTACGAAAAGGCATTGCAGCTGGCAAAGGAGATGGAGGATATCAATGGCATTTCAGCCGTGGATTTCTATGATGCATCTGATGACGATTACGATGACAAAGAAGTAACCGATTATTATCAGGATGCCAGCGCATTGTATACGTTGACCTTCGATGAGCCGGAGGACACCAAGCTGTCCCAGACAGCCATGGAAAAGGTGAGGGACTCGTTGGATGGATATTCTTCTTATGTATACACGACCGTAGACAAGGATGATGCCAAGTCCCTTCAGGAAGATATGAAGCTGATCGGCGTGATCGTTGTTTTTATTGTTTTAGGAGTTTTGTTATTTACCTCCCGTACTTATGCAGAGATCGCGATCCTTCCGATCGTATTTTTAGTATCGATGCTCTTAAACATCGGTACGAACTATTGGTTCGGAAGTGTTTCCTTCGTTACGAATGCGGTGGGGGCAGTATTACAGCTGGCCATGTCTGTGGATTATGCGATCATTTTCCTGCACCGTTTTCTGGAGGAACGGGAGCATTATGTAGCTACAGAGGCAACGACGGTAGCTTTGAGTAAGGCGATCCCGGAGATCTCTTCCTCCAGTTTAACGACCATTTCCGGTATGGTGGCCCTGATGTTTATGGAGTTTGGTATTGGTATGGATCTGGGCCGTGTCATGGTAAAGGCGATCGTGCTGAGTATGGTATCGGTATTCCTTCTGATGCCTGCATTGCTTGTGATGATGTCCAATGCCATCGATAACACGAAGCATAAAAACTTCGTTCCAAAGATCAATTACTGGGGCAAATTTGTGGTACATACCCGCTTTATTGCGATTCCGATCTTTTTAGTGATCGTGGCGGGAGCGGCAGTTCTGTCCAATAAGAGTTCCTATATCTATGACCAGAACTCCATTGAGTCCAAGATCAAGAATGAGTATCTGGCTTCCAAAGAGCGGATCGAGAAGACCTTCGAAGTAACCAATACCATGGCGGTTGTTGTGCCAAAGGGTGATTATGAGAAGGAAGGCAAGATATTAGCCCGTCTGGAGGAGATGGATCGTGTGGATACGGCGTTAGGTCTTGCCAATGTAGAAGTTACCGATGATGGAAAATACATTCTGGTGGACAAATTAAATCCAAGAGAATTTTCCGAGGTGGCAGATGTGGATCTGGATCTGTGCCGGGTGCTGTATCAGTTTTATGCTCTTGAAAATGAACAGTACAGTGCATTTATGAAGAATTTAGAGGATTACCGTGTGTCCATCATCGATATGGTAGACTTTATCTATGAGCAGAAGGAAAAGGGCGGGATCGATTTTGACGATGACAAATCCGAAGAGATCGATGACCTGCACCAGCAGATCTGTGATGCCAGAGAACAGCTGGAGGGCGACAAATACGACCGTATGGTATTTACCTTAAAGGGAGCCGTAGAAGGCGCAGAGACCTTTGCAGTGGTGGATGAGATCCGTGACATGGTGAAAGAGTATTATGATGAGTCCTATGTAGTGGGTGACGCTACCAGCAATGAGGAGTTAAGCAACTCCTTCCAGAAAGATAACATCATGATCAGCGTGCTGACGGCATTGTTCGTATGGGCGATCCTGTTATTTACTTTCCAGAACGCAGGACTTCCATTTTTACTGGTACTGACGATTCAGGGAAGTATCTGGATCAACTTTGCGATCCCATATGTGATCAATGATAAGATGTACTTCTTAAGTTACCTGATCGTAAGCTCCATCCAGATGGGTGCGACGATTGATTATGCGATCGTGATCACCAGCCGCTATATGGCGATCAGGAAAGAAATAGCAGACCGTAAGGCAGCGATCATAGAAACGTTAAACCAGGCGTTCCCAACCATCATTACTTCTGGTACGATGATGGTCTGTGCCGGATTCGTCATCGGAGCGCTGACTTCCAATGCGACCATCGCTTCTTTAGGTAAGACCTTAGGACGTGGAGCACTGATTTCCATTGTTTTAGTTATGTCTGTTTTGCCGCAGCTTCTGTTAGTAGGAGATAAGCTGATCGATAAGGCGGAATTGACAAGATCCAGCAAACGGGGACAGGAAAAAGAGGAGGCTTCCGAATCATGAAAAGACAGAAATTAAACAGCAGAAGAACCGCAGCCCTTCTGGCATCTACCCTGGTTCTGTCACAGGCGGAGCCGATTCTGGCGCTGGCAGATGTAAAGGTGGAGACGGCGGCTGAGACCGTGACCGATGAAAACACGGTGGTGATCACCAGTGTGGATGATCTGGTGCAGATGAGTAAAAACTGTGTATCTGAGTCTTATTCCAAGGGAAAAACCTTTGTTTTGACTCAGGATATCAGCTTAGATGGAAGTGATTTCCAGCCGATTGCTGTATTTGCCGGCAGTTTTCAGGGCAACGGCCATGTGATCAGTGGACTCAATATTACCATTTCCGGTTCCAATCTTGGCCTGTTCCGTTACATCGAAGCAGACGGAGCGGTAAGCAGCCTGATCGTAAAAGGCAATGTAAAACCGGATGGCAGCAAAAAGCAGATCGGTGGAATCGTCGGAACCAATCGTGGAACGATTGAAAATTGCGAGTTTCATGGTATGGTCAGCGGTCAGGAAGCCATCGGTGGAATTGCTGGAACCAATGAAGAAGGCGCTGTGATCCGTGGCTGTAAAAGCTATTCGGTCACAACGGGCAATAATAAGACCGGTGGAATCACCGGCAATAATGACGGAACGGTAGAACAGTGTGAAAATCACGGCGACATTAACGCTTCTGATCAGGGAGTAGAAGATTCTAACAGCGGTGAGCTTTCGATCAATACCGATAAGATCAAAGAAACAGTCCAGAAGGAAAAGGTCAATGACGCAGGTGGTATCGCAGGATATTCTAAGGGTAAGATTTCCGACTGTAAAAACTACGGAACCGTGGGATATGAGCATATCGGCTATAACATCGGTGGAATCGCCGGACGCCAGTGCGGTATCATCAGCCAGTGCTATAACCTGGGTGATATCAGGGGACGTAAGGACGCAGGCGGTATCGTAGGACAGTTTGAGCCATATCTGACCATTGATCATGAGGAAGATCTGTATGACCAGTTAAACAGCCAGTTAAACAGTCTTTCTGATATCAGCAAGGCTCTGGCAAGAACGGTGGATGACACAGCCAATAAGAGTACCGACAGCCTGGATCAGATCGGTGACAACATGGATCAGGTACGGGACATCGGAAAGTTTTACAAGGATGTATACCGGGAAGACATCGATAAGATGAACAATGACCTGGATTCTACGACCAACGATATGCAGGAGACCCTGGATCATCTGCATCTGCGTCTGATAAAGGATTCTTCTAAGAGTAAGGTCCGCGCACTTCAGCAGCTGCTTCACGATTCTGACGCTATCCGTAAGGAATTAAAGGAGCGCTATGACGGCGATCTGACGGATAAAGACGCATTGAAGGCATGGCTGCAGCACCGTTATGAGCTGCTTTCCCAGCTGTACGAAAATATGCAGAAGGTATCCGAAGCGGTTCCGGATCTGATGGGCTCCATTACGGAAGATTCCGTTAACGGAGTGGAGGACTTTGGTGATAAGATTGAAGACCTGACCTCAGATATCAATGTGATGATGGATGAGATCAAGTATAACCGAAACAATCTAAAGACTGATCTGGAAAATATGGATGATGAGCTGGAAGTGAAGATCGACAGTCTTGCTGATCATGTAGATTCTCTTCAGGACAGCTTAAAGAGCGGCAAAGACCAGACCCAGGCCCAGAGACAGCAGTTGGAGGATCAGATCGACCAGATCCGTAATACCATTACCGACAAGGCTGATGAGGTCCGGGATAAGATGGAGGATAACGATCTGTTTGATGATGTATCAGACAATGATGACCAGACAGAATTAACGGATGGTACGATCTATGCCTGTGTCAATACGGGAAGCATTGAAGCGGACTATCAGGCAGGTGGTATCGCAGGCATCATCGGTGTGGAGGTCAGTCTGGATCCGGAGCAGGATCTGGATACGGATCAGGAAAAGACATTAAACACGGTTAGACAGGCCAAAGCAACGGTTCAGGGATGCTTAAATGAAGGCGATATCACCGGTAAACGGGATTATATCGGAGGTGTGGTCGGCAAAGCCAATATGGGTGCTCTGATCAGCAACCAGAATTATGGTGATATCACTTCTGCGAATGGCGATTATGTAGGCGGTATCACCGGAAGCAGTGATTACGTCCTGCGCCGGAATTACAGCATGTGTATGGTCACCGGTAATGACTATATAGGCGGTGTGGCCGGATGGGGTAAAAATGTCTACGAAAACTACGCGCTGGTCACGCTGACCAGTGATGGCGGCGAGTGGATCGGAAGCATTGCCGGAGATGGCGATACCGATGGTACTGTGGAAGGCATCACCTATGACGGCCAGGCAACAGGACTGTCCTATGATGATTTTATGGCCTTAGACCAGATGCCGGAGCGTTTCCGCCAGTTACAGGTATCTTTCCTGGTGGATGACAATGCAGTGAAGACCATTTATTGTGAATATGGCAGCAGCGTAAAGGCTTCTGAGATCCCGGCGATCCCACAGAAGGATGGCTATTATTACCAGTGGGAGGATGTGGATTTAAGCAACATCACCGGCAATATCAAGGTACATGCCGTTTACCAGCCATATCACACCACCATTGCTTCAGATGATGACAAGATGGCATCCCTGTTAGCAGAGGCCGAGTTCTATCCGGGAAGCAAGCTGATCCGCACAGAGACGGTTCTGACAGGTGTTGCTGCACCAGAGGGATATCAGCTGGGCAAAGCCTATGATTATGAGGTGACAGTGCCAGAGGAAGCAGATGTGCCGGATGAAGTAACCCTTCATCTGCTGGCAGAAGGCAGGGGAAGCCTGATGGCAGGAATGGTAAAGGACGGTGTTGTAGAGCTTCTGGATACAGAAGTGGATGGTTCTTATCTGGTATTTACGGCTCCGGCCAAGGGTACCATCGTGATCTTAAAGAAGAGTCAGGCATGGAAATATGCGGCAGCAGCCGGAGCAGCGGCAGTTTTAGCTGCGGTCATTGGAGTGGTTCTCGTAAAGAAAAAGAGAGGAAAAGTCCATGAAGAAGGAGAAGAGCAGAACGGAGACGGCGATGGAACCGAAAGTGGAAGCGAAGGAGCCGGAGCAGCAGAAGGAGCCGGAGCAGCTGGAGCAACCGGAACAACAGAGACAGCCGGAGCAGCAGAAGCAGCCGGAGCTTCGCAAGACGACCAGGGCGAAAGCGAAGGTAGAGACTATGAAGTGTAAGCCGCAGGAACCAGAGCGTGAAGCTTCGAAAGAACCGGTATCAGCCGGTTCTTCTGCCACAGCCGAAGAAAATTCATGGCAGGACGTTGATGAGTCTGCCATGAATTTGGGCCAGCGCTGCGTTTACCGCAACCGTAAACGCGCCGTGGAGCTCTACCGCAGAGGCTGTTCCCCCCAGGAGATTTTCCGGCTTACCGGTATGGGGCCGGGCATGGTATCCCGCATGTGGAAGAAATGCTGCACCAAAGATCCGGAGACCGGGAGCGTGAAGGGGTATCAGGCGCTGGTGCCGAAGTCGAAGGTGAAATCGTTTATACGGTAATAAATGAACATATAATCATAGGTTTCCTCATAAATATCTGCCGGGATTTTCATCAGATGCAGGAATCTGCTGTCGTATGTTTCGGAAAATGACAGGAAAGACAATCACCGGATACCTGGAGAAATATCGGGCAGAAAAAAGCCTTTCTCTGGTTCAGAGCGGACAATATTCCATGGTCCAGATTGCAGATATGACCGGATTCAGCAATCCCAGCCGTTTTGTGGCTGCGTTTCGGAAGCAGTTTGCATGCAATCCCGGAGAATACAATTCTACCGCAGGTGATTATAACAGAATTTCTGAAAAATGACGATTCTGGTATTGATTTTGAGGATACAGATATTGACATAAAAGAAAAGGAGAAGAAAAACATGATCGTATCAAACGCTATCGAAAAGATGATTGATTTCTATCAGGGAAGCCAGCATGACATCAACCATTTTCTGAAAGTCTGGTCTTATGCCAGAAACATTGGACAGATGGAAGGATTGGATGACCATACTCAGGAGGTATTGGAGCTGACAGCAGTGGTCCATGACATTTCCTGTCCATTATGCAGGGAGAAGTACGGCAATGCCAATGGAAAGAAGCAGGAGCTGGAGAGTCCGCCACTGGTCAGTGAATTTTTCAAGGATCTTCCAGTGGCGGAAGAGGATGTAAAGCGGATCTCCTGGCTGGTGGCTCATCACCATACCTATACGGGAGTTGACGGGATTGATTATCAGATTCTGCTGGAGGCGGATTACCTGGTGAACGCAGGAGAGAGCGGTTATTCCAGGGAAAATGTGCAGCATATGCTGGAGACGGTATTTCAGACAGAGAGTGGAATCCGGTTGTTAAAATCCATTTATTTGCGGTAAATATAAAAGAACCCTGCGGTGGGATGCGAGAAATGTCGCTTCCTATCACCGCAGGGTTAAATTTATTTGTCCATTCGTCTGATGATCCACATGGCGACCAGAAGAATCACAACGATAACCTCCACGATGGTTCCAGTGGTCTGGATGTTTAAATACCATGGCGTGGACGCCAGATCATAAAGTCCTGGACGGCTGCGTTAACACCCAGCTAAACGCTTTGGCTGTCCGAAGCCCAGGATCTTGAAAATGATTTCCCTTGTTCCACTCCAGCGTACACTGGATTTTCTGTTCTTTCAACCAGTTATCATAGGCGCGGATGCAGTCTCCCACAGCAGCCATCACTGAATTTTTTGTCCGTTCTTCCCGGTCACCGAGACTTAGATAGACACAGGAAGATTGAAATTTGTGGGCTTTTACGTAGTCTAAAAATCCTGGAAACCAGACAGACGGCGATGCCGCTGCAATCCCGGCAAACAGGCTCGTCTGATAGGCAGCCCATAGGGAAAACAGTCCGGCGAGAGAGTAACCGCCTAAGTAATAGGTCTTATGGGGATCAGAGCATAGTTCTGTAATGTTTCTTAGAAAATCCGCTGCGCCATTGCCAAAGTCCCGATTGCCAAATACAGCAGGTGCCTTCCATGGAGACAGATCCTGATTCCAGCTTCGCACTTTTACGGCAATCAGGCAAAAATCCATGGAAGTTAGCCGTTGGATTTCGGAAACTTCTGCTTCCATTTCCTCCAGATCGTGGTCATCCACTGGCTGGACCAGGACGATGGGAGAGTCTGGATTTCCGTAGGTTTGTGTGTGGGTATTGCGTGTCATGATAGTTCCCTTCTAAAGTTCTTTCCGCATAAGGATCAATTCCCGAATTCCGCCCGATGACGAACTTTGTATTTGTTTCCAATAGACTCGATTCCGGCGGTTCCAGCTTCCTGGCCATTTTTCAGGGTAATGATGCGGTGATATTTCATAATGGATTTCTTTTCTGGAACTTCCCGCTGGAGAGATCCACATCCACAAGGATCTTGATCAGCCAGAAGAAAACAAACAATACCAGAAGCGGGATCACACAGGAGGTGATCAGCATCACTGCCACGGCTTCTACGAAATGGCTGAGAGAGGTCTCTACCTTCTGTACCAGTTCTTCGGAAGAGAGGGTTACATTCTCTACAGCGCTGGCCACAGAATCCTTCGCACCAGATAGTGCATCCTTTGCTTTCTGCCAGAAGCCAGAAATTTCCGTGGTCTGTTGGGACTGCCCCGTGATCTGCTGAGACTGCTCTGTGGTCTGTTGAGACTGATCCGTCTGGTTATCCAAAGCGGCTGAGCCGGATGCGTGATCGGCGGCTTCAGATTCTGCGTTGTTTTCTAACAGCTTTTCCGTTCCTTTTGCTTCTTCCAGGGTCGCTTCGATCTGTGCCTGGTAGGTGTGCTCGATCAGATCGGATATCTTCACACTGGAAGGAACCACAAGAAAAATACAGATTCCAAAAACCAGTAATTTCCGCGCCAGACGGTCAAGGCTACGGTTGCTGACAAAGAGATTGGTAGCAAAAAGCACACAAGCGGCCGGAATGAATATCTTAAAAGCAGCGTATCCCGTGATGGTCACCAAGTATTTTTCCAGGAAAATGGCACATAGGACGATCAGCAGGTAACCGCTTAAATCAGCCACCTTTTCGGCAATCGGCGTACCGATATCACCGGGCAGAAGCGTGATCACCGCAGAAGTCGCTGTAGCAGCCATGGTCAGTTCCAGCACTGTATTTTTCTTCTCGTCCAGAGATGTGATCGTCGCATGGTGGGATTCCGGCGCAGCGGCATACTTACCAACGACGGTAAAAGACAGGATTCCGATCAGAAGCCAGGTGGCCAAAAGGATACATTTCTTTTTATCAAATGTAAGATTCATAATCATTCTCCATTTCATGCAGTCATCAGTTTAATTCATTATCATTAGAATCAAGAAACAGGTACTCCGATGGAATCATTGGCTCATAAAACACGTAAGGATAGGATTCTGGATCAATTTTTTCTTCGTGGATGCCATTTTCTGACCGGACGCTTCAGGCAGTTTGGTTAGTCAGCAGCCTGAAAGCTTTCCCGCAGGATCAGTTTGGCTTCCAGTTCGATATGTTCTGGAGTCAGGTCATTTTCCTGGATCTTTTTCTGTAATAAGCGGATGATCTGAGCGCCGATCTCTTTGTTTGGCATCTCGATCACACTCAAGGAAGGTGAGGAATATTCTGTCAAAGAGGCATCCAACATTCCAATCGACAACATCTCCACATCCTGTGGAAGTTCTACTCCTAAATCATGGAATCCACGAAGCGCTCCCAATGCCATGGAATCTGAATCACAAAAGATGACCTTTGGCCTGTCGCCATTCTGGCAATATTCTGTCGCCAGACGGTAGCCGTCCTCGATGGTCCCATTTCCATGAAAGACCGAATCTTGGGTGACATGCAGGCCAATCTGTCCGCAGGCGTCTAAGAATGCCTGGGTACGCAAGGTGGTGGCAACAAATGCGGAGTGGGAAGCAAACACGGCTGCTTCCGTATAGCCTTTCTGACGGATCTGCCTTGCAGCCATCAAGCCGATCATCTTGTTATCGGTACAAACAGTAGAGAGGTACTCAGAATAACGGTTGATCAGCACCACCGGCATCTGCGGTGACAGGCTCTCTAGGTATTTCATATCTTTCAAGGAACAGGCACCGATCACAACTGCGCTGTAGCCGGTTTTCAAAATGGAAGCATCGTACTGGTCAAGGTGGTCATCCTCGTAAGTCTGGACTACGATCTCGCAGTCGAATCCGATCCGGGAACATTCCACCTGCAGTGCATTTAAGAAAGATGCCAGGATCATGGTACGGTAATCCAAAGGCCAGAAAAACGCGATGACAGGTTTTTTGCTCTCCTGGAAACGTAATCGTCTTGCAGTCAGGTTCGGCTGATAGCCAAGCTCCCGCATGGCATCCTGTACCCGCTCCTGGGTCTGGGCAGAGATCTTCCGTTCACCGGATTTGCCATTCATAATAATAGAGACCGTGGTCACTGAGACACCGGCCAGTTTTGCAACATCTTTTATGGTAGCCATAGGGGAAAATCCTCCAAAATTCAATCATTTGATCATGATAAATATTAATATCTATATAAATCCACTAAATAAGACCATAACTGAAAAGCATGCAATAAGCCATTATTTATTATCTTACGTTCATTCATTTCCCTTGTCAAGCATGACAAAAATCCCTGTGCGTTCTGCACAAAACCTCTCAATAAAAACTGTCGAAAATAGCAGAACTAAAAATAAATGATAAAAATTCTCTTGACAAAACTAAAACGTTAAACTATCATATGTGCCATAAGATAAACGTTTTACTAATACGTTAAACTAAACAAAGTAAACAAGCAAAACGTAAAAAAATGAAGACTTTCAAGGGAAGGGAAGGATTCATGAGAGTGACTGTGAAGGAACGGGATCGTTACACACAGTGATTCACGGGTCAGTAAAAGAAAGGTAGGAAAACAATGAGCAGTAAAGTAAGAAGAGCCATGGACGGCAACGAAGCAGCAGCTTATGCCTCCTATGCGTTTACAGAAGTCGCAGCAATCTATCCGATTACTCCATCTTCACCGATGGCAGAGTTAGTTGATAAGTGGTCTGCCAATGGAATGAAGAATATTTTCGGTCAGCAGGTAAAACTGGTAGAGATGCAGTCTGAGTGTGGTGCAGTATCCGCGATGCATGGCGCGCTGGATACCGGTGTGATTGCAACCTCCTATACCGCATCTCAGGGTCTGATGTTAATGATCCCGACCATGTACCGTATCGCAGGCCAGTTAAAACCGGGTGTTATCCACGTTGCTTCCAGAAACGTAGCAACCCACGCCATCTCCATTAACGCAGAGCAGTCCGATGTTATGGCATGCCGCCAGACAGGATTTGCATTATTAGCATCTTCCAGCGTACAGGAAGCCATGGATTTAGGAGCGGTTGCACATCTTTCTGCGATCAAGGGCCATGTTCCATTTTTACATTTCTTTGATGGATTCCGTACTTCCCATGAGATCCAGAAGGTAGACTGCCTGGATTATGAGGATTTAAAGAATTTAGTTGACTGGGAAGAACTGGACAAGTTCCGTAAGAACGCACTGAACCCAGAGCATCCGGTTCTGCGTACCACCGGACAGTATTCTGATACATACTTCCAGAGTCGTGAGGCATGTAATACCTGGTATGACGCACTTCCAGATGTGGTGGAAGAGTACATGAACAAGATCAACGAACTGACAGGCCGTGATTACAAGCCATTTAACTACTATGGCGCTCCGGACGCAGAGCATGTGATCGTGGTGATGGGTTCCGCAAGCGGATGTATCCGTGAGACCGTGGACTACTTATTAGCAAAGGGCGAGAAGGTCGGATTTATCGATGTTCATCTGTATCGTCCATTTTCTGCAAAACATTTCCTGGCACAGCTTCCTGAAACTGTGAAGAGAATTACTGTCAATGATCGTACCAAAGAGCCAGGAGCTGTTGGCGAGCCTCTGTACGAGGATGTATGTTCCGTGATCTTAGAGTCCGGCAAAGACATCGACGTATACGCATGCCGCTTTGGTCTGGCAAGTAAGGATTACACACCTGCCCAGGTCATTGCTGAGTATGACAATATGAAGGCAGCAGAGCCAAAGAACCATTACACCATCGGTATCAATGATGATGTGACCCATCTGTCTCTGCCGGTTGGCCCAGAGGTGAACACCATTCCAGAAGGAACCATCAGCTGCAAGTTCTGGGGACTTGGTTCTGACGGTACCGTTGGCGCAAATAAGAACACCATCAAGATCATTGGCGATCATACCGATCTGAATGTACAGGCTTATTTCGAGTATGACGGCAAGAAATCCGGCGGTGTGACCAGATCCCATTTACGTTTTGGTAAAGCGCCGATCCATTCCACTTATCTGGTAAATCACGCAGACTTTATCGCCTGCCATAACAAGTCCTATCTGGACCGCTATGACATTCTGGCAGAGGCAAAAGAGGGTGCGAATGTCTTAATTACCTGTGACTGGAAGGGCGAAGAGTTAGAGAAGCATTTAACTCCATTATTTAAGAAAACAGCCGCTCAGAAAAAGATCCATTTATACACCATCGACTCTACTGCAATCGCTGCAGAGTTAGGTCTGGGCAGCAGAACCAATACCATTTTACAGGCTGCATTCTTCAAGATCACCGGGATCATCCCGATCGAAGAAGCAGTGGAATATATGAAGAAAGCCATCTTAAAATCCTACGGCAAGAAGGGCGAGAAGGTCATCAACATGAACTACGCCGCTGTGGATAAGGGTGTTGAGATGGTAGAAGAGGTAGAAGTACCTGCAAGATGGGCAGACATCACAGTTGAGGCAGAGAAGGTGGACGAGAACCTTCCAAAATGGATCAAGAACATCCAGATCCCGGTAAATTCCATGAAGGGTGACAACATTCCGGTCAGCGAGTTTATGGATCTGCCAGATGGAACCATGCCACAGGGAACCTCCAAATATGAGAAACGTGGTATCGCAGTCAACGTTCCGGTATGGAACAGTGAGAAATGTATCCAGTGTAATATGTGTTCCTATGTATGTCCACACGCTTGTATCCGTCCATTCCTGGCAACTGAGGATGAGGCAAAGAACGCTCCAGAGGGCTTTACCATGGTTCAGGCGAAGGGCAAAGGTATGGAGAACTACCAGTACCGGATCCAGACATCCGTGCTTGACTGTACCGGATGCGGAAGCTGCGTAAACGTATGTCCTGCAAAAGAGAAAGCGATCACCATGGAGCCGCTAGATGCTCATCGTGACCAGGCAGAGAACTGGGAGTATGCGCTCTCCTTATCTCCAAAGAAGAACCCATTAGGAACCAGTACCGTAAAGGGCAGCCAGTTCGAACAGCCGCTGTTAGAGTTCCCAGGCGCATGCCCAGGATGCGGCGAGACTCCATATGCAAAGCTGATCACCCAGTTATTCGGTGACCGGATGTACATTGCTACCGCAACCGGATGTTCCCAGGTTTGGGGTACCAGCTTCCCATCCTTCCCATATACCACCAACCACAAGGGTCATGGTCCTGCAGTGGGCGGCTCCCTGTTTGAGAACAACGCAGAGTACGGTATGGGAATGTGGTTATCCGTTGAGCAGCAGAGAAGTAAACTGGCAATGCACGCACAGGCTCTGGCAGATTTAACTGATGATGAGGCAGTAAAAGAGGCTGCATTAAACTGGATCGCAAACATCGATGATACCGAAGGCTCTGTAGTATCCGGCGAGGCATTTAAGAAAGCCATCGAGGCGCATGCAGCAACAGACGCTGAAAAAGCAGATATTGCAGAGATCAAAGCAAATTACGATCAGCTGACCAAGAAATCCGTATGGTTCTTCGGAGGCGACGGCTGGGCTTATGATATCGGTTACGGCGGATTAGACCATGTACTGGCTTCCGGAGCGAATGTAAATGTGATGGTATTCGATACTGAGATCTACTCCAATACCGGCGGACAGGCTTCCAAGTCCACACCTACCGGCGCAGTAGCGCAGTTCGCTGCAGCAGGTAAGAGAAATAAGAAGAAAGATTTAGGAATGATGGCGATGAGCTACGGTGATGTCTA